>Ga0310827_100259_pt1 | contig 53672 bp, 52 predicted proteins | sample WT_ome_2_FD_201309 | JGI IMG/M metagenome (GOLD analysis project Ga0310827, IMG submission 201309) | Sorghum-adapted microbial communities enriched on wild type (WT) sorghum from Joint BioEnergy Institute, Emeryville, California, United... ... | reverse complement strand
CCACCACCACCGCTGAGTTGATGATCATCATATGGAAATTCATCTAAGCTGTTTCCGGTTGTCCGGATCAACTGGAAATTCGCTTGAGATGAGCTTCTAAACTGATTATACGAGGAGGGACGCTATGATACGCGTATTATTCGTCTGTCTCGGCAATATTTGCCGCTCTCCGATGGCGGAGGCGGTCTTTCGCCACAAGGTAGGCAAAGCCGGCCTCTCGGAAGCCATTGAAGCGGACTCGGCAGGCACCGGAGATTGGCATATCGGTCAAAGACCGCACCGGGCAACCCTGGAAATTCTGCGCCAGCAGGGAATCGGTTCGGAAGGCCTTACCGCGCGCCAGGTTACGGCGGAAGAGCTGGCGGAGTTCGATTATATCGTCGCGCTGGACGGCAAAAATTTGCGGGATCTGAAGAAGCTGGCGGGCGATCGGCCGACAGGCCGGCTGACCCTGCTGCTTGATTTTCTCCCCGAGGCCGGAGCCGACGATGTGCCCGATCCGTATTATACCGGCAATTTCGCCGAGGTGTACGACCTGATCAACCGCGGCTGCGACCGGCTGCTTGCCGAGATCCGGGAGCGGGAGAATCTGTGAATCCGGCCGGACCCGCCAAACCTTGCGATTCGGGCGGAAACGGATTTCTCCCGGTTAACGGTGAATTTTCAGTGAAGCCTATTGCCGGGACCCGGCTTTTCTGCTAGAATGTCCACTATACATGAACATAAGTCTTTTTGGAGAGGACGAACGGGGATGGAGGAAGGGCATAAGCTGCACAGCCGCTATTATTTGGTTCGTGAAGATATATTGCCTGAAGCCGTGCTCAAAACAATGCAGGTGAAGGAGCTTCTTGCCGGCGGCAAGGCGAAGACCGTAAATGAAGCTGTCGACCTGGTGGGATTAAGCCGAAGCGCGTTCTATAAATATAAGGACGGGATTTTCCCGTTGAGCAGGCTGGATCGGGAACGCATCGTGACGATTTCCATGGATCTTGAGCATCGCTCGGGCATATTGTCCAAAGTGCTGGCAACCGTTGCCGGGCTGGAAGGCAATGTGCTTACCATTCATCAGACCATTCCGCTGCAGGGAATGGCCAATGTGGTCATTTCCGTGGATACGTCCCTGATGGGAGAGAGGTTCCCCGAGCTGCTGGACATCTTGCGGAAGCAGGACGGAGTGAACCGGGTCGCCATCGTGGGACAAGGATAAACGGAGATGCCGTCAACACTGACGAGAGACGGATGATACAGGAGGCAGAAGAGATGAAACCGATCAAAGTGGGCTTGCTGGGGCTCGGCACTGTCGGGACGGGAGTCGTCCGCATCGTTGAGGGGCATCGCGAGGATCTGGAACGCCAGATCGGCTCCCCGGTGCAAATTGAGCGAATTCTGGTGCAGGATACCAGCAAACGGCGCAGCGTTGGCGTGGCGCGCGACAAGCTGACGGACAATCCGTGGGAGATTATCGAAGATCCGGAAATCGACATTATCGTCGAAGTGATGGGCGGCGTGAAAGACACGCGGGAATACATGCTCGCCGCTCTGGAAAGAGGCAAGCACATCGTGACTGCGAACAAGGATCTGATGGCGCTGCACGGACCGGAAATTTTGGCCAGGGCCGGGGCCGGAGGCTGCGATGTGCTTTACGAGGCGAGCGTGGCCGGCGGCATTCCGATTATCCGGACGCTTGCCGAAGGCTTCTCCTCGGACCGGATCACAAAAATCATGGGAATCGTGAACGGTACGACCAACTATATTTTGACCAAGATGAGCCAGGAGGGAGCGCCATACAGCGAAGCGCTGAGGGAGGCGCAGCAGCTCGGCTACGCCGAAGCGGATCCGACCTCCGATGTGGAAGGGCTCGATGCGGCGCGCAAAATGACAATACTTGCTACCCTGGGCTTCAAGGCCAACGTCGATCTGCGCGATGTGGAAGTGAAAGGGATCACCGGCGTAACCAAAGAGGATATCGCCTACGGCAAACAACTGGGTTACCAGGTGAAGCTGCTGGGAATCGCCGAACGGCAGGACGACTACATCAGCGTGAGCGTCCAGCCGACCATGGTCAAGGAATCCCACCCGCTCGCTTCCGTCAATGGCGTATTCAACGCCGTCTACGTTTATGGGGAAGCGGTCGGAGAGACGATGTTTTACGGTCCGGGGGCGGGAGAGCTTCCCACGGCAACCTCCGTCGTCGCCGACCTGGTGGCCGTTGCCAAAAACCTGAAGCTCGGCGTCAACGGAAGAACTGCGGTGCTCCCTTATAAGGAGAAAAAGCTGAAAGGCGACGAACAGATTTCCTGCAAAAATTTTCTGCTGCTCCATGTCGAGGACAAAGCCGGCGTACTGGCCAAAATTACCCAGGTTTTTGCCGAGCATGAAGTCAGCCTGGAATCGGTTCTCCAGCATCCGAACCCGAACAATCCCAAGGCGGAAATCATCATTATTACCCATGACGCCAACCAGGCCAGCATGAAGAAGGTGCTGTCCAGCTTCCGCTCGCTGGATGTCATCCACGAGATCAAAAGCGTATACCGGGTGGAAGGCTGAGAAACACAGGCCGAACGGCGCATTCGATGCGCCGCCATATCAATAAAGGAGATGCCATACAAGATGAGATACATGGGCTTACTGGAAACGTTCAGGGAATATCTGCCGGTGACGGACCAGACTCCCCGTCTGACACTGCAGGAAGGAAATACCCCGCTGATCCGCGCGGAGAAGCTGTCCGACGAGCTGAATCTGGATATTTATTTCAAATACGAGGGCCTGAACCCGACCGGATCCTTCAAGGACCGGGGCATGGTCATGGCGGTCGCCAAGGCGATGGAGGAAGGAAGCCGCACGATCATGTGCGCATCTACCGGAAACACGTCGGCTGCTGCGGCCGCTTATGCGGCGCGCGGCAACCTGAACTGCATCGTTCTCATCCCGAACAACAACATCGCCCTCGGCAAACTGGCCCAGGCAATCATCTACGGTGCCAAGGTCATTGCCATCGAAGGCAACTTCGACCGCGCGCTGGAAATCGTCCGCGAGATTACTTCCAAGCATCCGATTACGCTGGTGAATTCGGTCAATCCGTACCGGATTGAAGGGCAGAAAACCGCGGCCTTCGAAGTATGCAGTCAGCTGGGCAAAGCACCGGATTATCTGGCCATCCCGGTGGGGAATGCGGGAAATATTACCGCTTATTGGAAAGGATTCAAGGAATACCGCGACAGAGGCAAAATCCATTCGCTTCCGAAGATGATCGGGTTTGAAGCGGAAGGCGCCATGGCGATTGTCAAAGGCGAACCGATCAAAAATCCGGAAACGGTCGCGACGGCGATCCGCATTGGCAATCCCGCAAGCTGGCAGGGCGCCGTGAACGCCTGCCAGGAGTCCGGCGGGCAGATCAATTTCGTGACCGACGAGGAAATCCTGCGGGCCTACCGGACCATTGCAGTTAAGGAAGGCGTATTCGCCGAACCGGCATCCGCGGCGTCGATTGCCGGTGTCATGAAGCTGCATCGCGAAGGCTATTTTTCCGCGGGGGACACGGTCGTCTGCGTATTGACGGGTCACGGCCTGAAGGATCCCAACATCGCCATCAAGAGCGTTCAGGCTGAACCGGTTGTCGTGCCCGATACCGAAGAGGCGGTCATGGAAGCGATCCGGAAGCTGGAGGAATAAGGTGAACCGCATGGATAACCGTAAAGTTTGCGTCAAGGTGCCGTCCAGCACGGCCAATCTGGGTCCGGGATTCGATTCGCTGGGCATGGCGCTGAACCTGTATGCCTGGATCGAAATGGGGTTTGCCGAACGGACGGTGATACACCTTCACGGAGAGAACATGAAGGGGGTTCCGGCGGATTCCTCCAATCTCGTCTACCAGGTTGCGCAGCTGGTTTTTGACAAAGCCGGTTTGCCCCGCCGCGAGCTGGAGATCTCCATGTACAGCGAGGCGCCGCTGACGCGCGGATTGGGCAGCAGCGCTTCGGCCATTGTCGGCGCCCTTGTAGCCGCCAACGAGCTGGCCGGCGGCACGCTGAGCCGGGACGAGCTGTTTCAGATGGCGACAGAACTCGAGAAACATCCCGATAACGTGGGGGCTTCCTTATTCGGCGGGCTGGTGGTTTCCTTCTGGGACGGAGTAAGGGCCGAGTATGTGCGCGTGGAGCCGGACGAACGGCTGCTGGCCCTGGCGGCGATTCCCGACTTTCAGCTTTCCACGGAGAAAGCCCGGCATATTCTTCCGCAGCAGGTTCCGCTTAAGGATGCCGTCTTCAATATCGGACATTCTTCCATGCTGGTGGCCGCTCTTCTCTCGGGAAGGCTTGACATGATCCGACATGCGATGAAGGACGCGCTGCATCAGCCGTACCGGGCCGCGCTCATTCCCGGAATGGGGACGATTCTGCGCGAGGCCGCGGATCACGGGGCGCTGGGAGTCGCTTTGAGCGGAGCGGGTCCGACGCTGATTGCCCTGGTTGAGGCGGACAGCCCGCAGCGGGAGAAGCTGCGCCGGTTTCTGCTCGATACGCTCCGCCGCGAAGGAATCGGGGCCGAGACGCTGTGGCTGAAGCCGGACCGGCAGGGAGCGCAGGTATTGACACATTCTGGCGAAAGTTGTACATTTATCGAAAATATCAAAGGAGAAGTCCGGGCATGAAACGGATAGCGTATTTTGGCCCTCCCGGGTCCTTTTCGGACGAATCGGCCCGTTATTTTTTTGCCGGCGAAGAGGTGGAGTTTGTTCCGTACAAGCTCATCTACGACGTATTTATGTCCACGGTGAGCGGACGGACGGACTGGAGCGTAATTCCAGTGGAGAATACGATTGACGGCTCCGTGAGCCTGCACCTGGATCTGCTGGTGCATGAGGCCGACCTGCCGATCCGGGCTGAATGGATCTATCCGGTGGACATGAATCTGATCGGGTATCCCAACCCTTCGGGCGCGCCGGAGGATTTTTCGCATATCCGCAAAGTACTGGCCTATCATGTGGCCTCGGCCCAGTGCCGCCAGTTCCTCCGGGAACGCCTGCCGCACGCGGAGATCGAACAGGCCGGCTCGACCGCGGAAGGGGTGCGGCTGGTCAAAGAGAAGCAGGATCCCCGGATCGCCGCGATCGGCACGGCGATGGCGGCCCGAATTTACGGCGTCGATATTCTGAAAGCCCGGATTCAGGATCATCCGGACAACTTTACCCGGTTCATTCTGATCGGGCAGGAGGTTCCTGCGCTCAGGGCTGCCGGCCACCGCAAGACCACGATTCTCGTGACGCTGCCCGACGATTATCCGGGAGCGCTTCACCAGGTGTTGTCGGCTTTTGCCTGGCGGCGCATCAATTTGTCCAAAATCGAATCCAGGCCGACAAAGAAAAAACTGGGCAGCTACTACTTCTACATTGATATTGAGGCGCCTCTGGAATCGGTGCTGCTTCCCGCCGCGCTGGAAGAGATCAGGGCGATCGGATGCCAGGTCCGCATTATGGGCACCTATCCCAGTTATTCCTATGAACCATCACACTCGGAGGTGTAAAATTCAGTCATGGCACAGATTATTTATTTGAATGGAGAGTACGTCAGCAAGGAAAATGCCAAAATCTCCGTTTATGACCACGGCTTTTTGTACGGCGACGGCATTTTCGAGGGAATCCGCATCTATAACGGGAATATCTTCAAGTGCAAGGAGCACCTGGACCGCTTGTACGACTCGGCCAAATCGATCGCGCTGAACATCCCGCTGAGCTACGGCGAGATGCAGGCTGCTCTGGTGGAGACCATCCGCCGCAACGGACTGCGCGACGGATATATCCGCCTGGTTGTGTCGCGCGGACCCGGCGATCTCGGTCTCGACCCGCGGCGTTCCCCGAAGGCCAACGTTATCATCATTGTCGAACAGCTTGCCATCTATCCGGAGGAAGCGTACCGGAACGGGTTGAAGACTATCAGTGTCTCGCAGCGGCGCAACATCCCGGATGCGTTGAATCCGAAGATCAAGTCCCTGAACTATCTGAACAACATTCTGGTGAAAATCCAGGCCAATCTGGCGGACGTCGGCGAAGCGATCATGCTGAACGCCCAAGGCTACGTGGCCGAAGGCTCCTCCGATAACATCTTCATTGTCAAACGCGGAACGGTTTATACGCCCCCCTGCTATATCGGCGCCCTGGAAGGCATCACCCGCTCGGCCATTATCGAGCTTTGCGGCAGGCTGGGTTATACGCTCAAGGAAGAGCCGTTTACGCTTCATGATGTGTATGTGGCGGAAGAAGTCTTCTTTACCGGCACCGCCGCAGAGGTCATTGCTGTCCGCGAGGTGGACGGACGGATCATCGGCGAAGGGAAAGCCGGCCCCGTAACCTTGCACCTGCTCCAGGAATTCCGCAAGCTGGTGGAAATCGACGGGGTCAAAGTTTACGGAGAAACACAGGAATGAAGGGTTTGCCTGCCGTGCGGTGGCGCGGCGGGTTTTTTTACGCCCGGCACGGAGGAAAGCTTGTCCCCCTGTGCCGGGTTTTTGTTTGCCGCAGCGGGCTTTCCCGGCAGGCGCAACATCCCGGCTGCGCCGGGGAGGTAGAGGTGCGCAGGACGTTTCGCCGCGCCGGCGGAACTGCCCGGGGGTTCGGGCGGCTGGATACGGAAGCCGCCAAAAAGTTTTTCCATTTTTGGATGTCAAACGCCTACTTTCTGCATAAGATGTATTGTCATTTGGCTGGGCGGGCCGATACCCGAACCCCATCGGTCCTTCCCTTACCTTGCAGATGGAACGAACTGCGCGTGGACGGTCCGGTTTACTCAAGGCACAAAAGGTTTAGGAGGTTTTGTCATTGAAAATCCATATGGTGAAACAAGGGGACACGCTTTACAGCATTGCCCAGAAATATCATGTCGATCTTGATAAACTGATCGAGATCAACCCGCAAATCACCAATCCCGATCAAATCGACGTGGGCATGAAAGTGAAAATTCCTTCTTCCCCGGTAAGCGTCTACGAGCCCCCGGCCGGCAGCTATGCCCATAAGCACGTGGTAAAGCAGGGGGATACGCTGTGGAAGCTTGCCCAACAGCACGGAATTCCGCTGCAGGCGATGATTGATGCCAACCCGCAGCTGAAAAATCCGAATGTATTGCTGACAGGGGAAATCGTGTATATCCCCCATCCGGGAGCGGTTGAGGCTGCCGGGGAAAATCCGAATATGGGTGTCATGGCCGAAATGGAGCCGATGCCCCACGGCAAAAAATATACCGGTCCGGCAGAAGAGGTGCCCGGAAAAAAATATACCGGCCCGGTTGAAAATGTGCTGCCGGAAGCGGTTGAAAAAGAAATGCCCGCCGTGGAACTGCCCAAAATGGAAATGGAGATGAAGGTCGAGGTTCATAAGGAAACTTTGCCCTTGACCACGGAAAAGGAAAAGGCCGGGGAGATCATGGAAGAGAAAAAGGAAGAGGCCAAGGCCGAACTGAAGGAAATCGCTCCCGTGGAAAAGGCCGAAGTGTCTCCGGTCCTGCCGATCATGACGGAAGCGCCGAAGGAACAGTCCCTATATACCGCGCCTTCCCTGGAGCTGCCTTCGTTCACCGCGCCGGCCGCGGGCAAGAAAGAGGCGGAGGATTTGTTCGCCCCGTTCCATATTCCGGCCGTAAAGGCAGGTGAATATCCGGCACCGGAATGGACGATGCCTATGGAGGTCATGCCTTCGCACACCATGCCCGCGGAGACCGCGCCCTGGGATTCCTCGGTCCAGCCTCTGCAGACGTTTCCCGCGGTCCAGCCGTATTCGTATCCGGCGGATGCCTATCCGCAATTCCCCGCGATGACGGGTCCGGGCTACGAAAATCCTCCGGCGGCGCCGGCCTATGCAAGTCCGGCCTTTGAAGCTCCGGCGCCGTCGTATGTCGGTCCGGCCCACGAAGCCCCGGCGCCGGCCTACGCAAGTCCGGCCTATGGAGTTCCGGCCAAGGCGGGCGATTGCGGCTGCGGCTGCGGGGGAGGTCAGGCCTACCCGGCCTATGCGGCTCCGGCGATGCAAATGCCGGCCCCTTATATGCCCATGTATCCGCAAATGGGCATGCCGGCGGCTCCCATGCCCATGCATCCGGCGGGAGTGCTGCCCGCGATGGAGCAGCCCTGGCCCGTGATCTGCGAGCCGGTTTACCCGATCTGCGACCCCTGCGCCGGCTGGATCCCTTTCGGGGCCGCGCCTTTCGGGAGCTTCCCCGCCATGGGGTATCCGGCGGATGGCACGCCGGGAGCCGTTATGCCCGCCATGCAGGAGCCGATGGGTCCCGCGCCCTTCGGGATGTACCCGCATTTGGCCGCCCCGCTGCCGTACGCGCCGGGATTTGGCGAAATCACGGAGAACAGCGTACCGGACGGAGAACGTCCGGCGGAGGAAGAGGCCGGTGACGAAGTCGTTACCCTGCGCAACGGGGAAGACGATCCCGCCGATTCGCAGGCGGCTCCCCGAAAGGCCGCCCGCAAGAAAGGTTCGTCCAAGGCCCGGCTCCACCAGGCCGGCGGGAAAAAGAAAGCTTCGGCATCCGGCGCGGGAATCAACCGCCCCTGGATCAACGTCTGACCGGAACAAGCAAGGTATAATCCCCCAATCCGGCGGAGAAACTAAGGAAAAAATGGATGGCTTTCGCATCCGCTAGAAGGGGATTATCGTGACCTTATTCCGTTTGTTGAAGGAACTCAAGAAGCGACTGCGCATAAAGAAAAGATGGCTCGCTCTGGGAGCCTGGACGCTCATGATCGGACTGGGGGCCGCGGCCGGATGGATGGGGTCCGCATCGGTTACGGATCAGGGGTTTGCCCGGACCGCTCCGGGGAGTACGGTGGAGGTTCTGGGACAGAACGTCAGCGGGGAGGCGGGAGACGCGGAACCGCAAGCCGAGGTCATCCGCCGGATTAAAAACAGCCACGGCCGCCACCATACGGTCTGGATCAAACAGTACGTCTGCGGACGGGAAGAGCAGCAGCTGGGTGCCCGGAACAGCCACGAGATCCTGCAGTTTCTGGAGGAGCATCCGCAGGCGGTCGTTTCCATGTCCGACGACGGCACCGTAACGCTCACCGAAAGGTTCCAGGACCTGTCGCCGGAGTGCAAGGAGCGGGCGTATTTCGGTGTGGACGGCGACGGGAATTTTTCCCTGTTTGACGGAGAACCGCAGGACCAGCAGGTGATTCAGACGTTTTTCCAGCTGAACATCCGGTATCTGGAAAGCAGTCTTCCGCCGGAAACCGTAGAGCAGCTCCGCAAGGGGATCCGGATAACCGATCTTGCGGAATATAACAGCGTCTTGTCCACGTTCAGCGACTATGCCGTGGAGGAGACGGAAAAGGCGATGAAGGCCCAGTAAACGGGCGGGAGGGCGGCCTCCCGTCCGTTTTATGTTCCCGCAGGACCGACAGCATCGGAAAAGTCGGACAAACCGGACATGAAAACAGGGAACCGGCCATATATTTAGGGTAAACACGCCTTGAGGCTGGACATGACGGAGTGTGCCCCATATGGAACCGAATGACCCGAAAAAAATTCAGCTGTCGATCACCGGAATGACTTGTTCGGCCTGCGCCGCGCGGATCGAGAAAGGTCTCGGCCGCCTGCGGGGCGTAACCTCGGCGCGGGTGAATCTGGCCATGGAGACGGCAAGCGTAAGCTACGATCCTGCCGAAGTTTCCGCCGAGGAGATTATCGGGAAGATTGCCGGGCTCGGCTACAAAGCCGCGGAACGCGATCCGGAACGCGGAAGCGGGGATCGGGAAGTTTCCGGGGAAATCCGGCGGATGGCCCTGCGCTTTTTCTTCTCGGCGGTACTGACCTTTCCGCTGCTGTGGGCGATGGCCGCCCATCTCCCCTGGACCTCCGCGGTCCGGGTTCCCGGGCTGCTGCTGCACCCCTGGGTGCAGTTTGCGCTGGCCGCCCCCGTGCAGCTCTGGATCGCCCAGCCTTTCTATGAAGGCGCCTGGCATGCGCTCAGAAACCGAAGCGCCAATATGGACGTGCTGGTGGCCATGGGCACCTCATCCGCCTTTTTTTACAGCCACTATTTGGCGGTCCGGTGGATTTACGAGAGAGGGCATGGCGTCTATTATTTCGAGACCAGCGCCATGATCTTGACCGCGGTTTGCCTGGGCAAGCTGCTGGAAGCGCTGGCCAAGCGGAGAACGCTGGCCACCACCCGCCGGTTCCAGAGCCTCATGCCCCGCGAGGTGCGGCTCGTCCGCGGCCGGGAGGAAACCCTGGTCCCGGCGGAACAGATCCGGCCGGGGGACCGGGTGAGGGTGCGTCCGGGAGAGCGGATTCCCGTAGACGGGCAGGTATGCGACGGACGCTCCACTGTTGACGAATCCATGCTGACCGGGGAAAGCGCCTGGGTGGACAAAGCACCGGGGGATGCCGTGGCCGCGGGAACCCTGAACCATCACGGCACTTTGCTGGTGGCTGCCCGCCGAGTGGGGCGGGACACTTCGCTTATGCAGATGATCCGCCTGATGGAGGAAGCCCAGGACTCGAAAGCGCCGATCCAGCGCACGGCCGACCGTATGGCCGGAATCTTTGTGCCGGTCATCGTCTGCCTGGCCGCCGCGACTTTCGCCGTCTGGTTCGCGGCGCTGGAGCCGGGGGCCTTCGGGCCGGCGCTGCAGAAGGCGATCGCCGTGCTGGTGGCGGCGTGCCCCTGCGCCATCGGGCTGGCGGCGCCGACGGCGATCCTCGTCGGATCGGGGCGGGCGGCGGAAGCGGGCATCCTGTTCAAAGAGGGCGGCCACATGGAGCGGCTGCAGCAGGTCGATGTGGTGCTGCTGGATAAGACCGGTACAGTGACCGCAGGGGAGCCCCGGCTGACCGATCTGATCGCCGCCCCCGGTTTTGAGCGGATTCTGCTGCCTTATATGGCGGCGGCGGAGAGCCTGTCGGAACATCCGCTGGGGCCGGCGGTAACAACCGCGGCCAGGGAGAGGGGACTGCAGCTGCCGGAAGCCCGTCATTTCGCCGCCGTTTCCGGTGCGGGCATTGAGGCGACGGTCGAGGGCCGGCGGGTTGTCGTCGGCTCCCGCAGCTTTCTTCTGGAGCGGGGGATCCGCGTACCGGGGTCGGGGGACGTCGCCCGGCTGCAGGAACAGGGCAAGACGGTGCTGTATGCCGGCATCGACGGCAGATTCGCCGGCTTGGCGGCCGCGGCCGATACGGTGCGGCCCTCCTCGCTTCGGGCCGTGCGCCGGCTGCAGGCCATGGGCCTTGACGTGCGGATGATCACCGGCGACAACTCCCGCACCGCCTGGGAAATCGCCCGCCTTGTCGGCATCAGCCGGGTGAGCGCGGAAATGCGCCCGGAGGCCAAGGTGGCGGCGATCCGCCGGCTGCAGGCCGAGGGCCGGCGCGTCGCCATGGTCGGCGACGGCATTAACGATGCGCCGCCGCTGGCTGCGGCGGATGTGGGTATCGCCGTCGGCACGGGCACCGATATCGCCAAGGAGGCCGCCGACGTCAATCTGCTGCGCGGGGATTTGACCGGAGTGGCCGATGCGGTGGCGGTCAGCCGGGCCACCCTGAAGAACATCCGGCAAAATTTTGCTTTCGCGATCGTCTACAACGCCGTCGTCGTCCCGTTTGCCATGTCCGGGGTGCTCGCTCCCTGGATGGCCGGGCTGGCCATGGCGCTCAGCTCAGTCTCGGTCGTGCTCAACGCGCTGCGCCTGGGCCGCTGGAAACCGGCAGCGTAACCGGCTGTTCGCCCGGGAGGAAAGCGCTGCTCCGGCCTGCCGGATGGTTTGGGAAGACGCACCGTCCCGGATGGGCGGTGCGTCTTCCTTTTGCCGGAGAACACCGCTGTTTTCCGGGAGGAATCCGCCGTTTCGCCTCCCAATCTTTTTTTTCGTGGGCTTCTCCGAGAAAATCTGCTATAATGGAATACATATGTTCGCTTTGTCGGCAGGGGAGAGGGAAATCTGTGCGCATTCTAGGTATTGACCCGGGAATCGCGATTGTCGGATTCGGGTTTATCGACAAGAAGGGAAGCCGCCTGACACCCGTCCAGTACGGCTCGATCCAGACCGAAGCGCATACCGATCCGGCCCTGAGACTCAGGCAAATCTACGACACGCTCGGTCATTTGATAGATACATACCAGCCGGACGAAATCGCGATCGAGAAGCTGTTCTTCAACCGCAACGTGACGACGGCCCTGACGGTGGGCCAGGCTCGCGGCGTCATCATGCTGGCTGCCGTCCAGAAGCATCTGGAAATCGGAGAATATACCCCGCTGCAGGTCAAGCAGGCGATCGTCGGTTACGGCAAAGCGGAGAAGAAGCAGGTGCAGGAGATGGTGCGCATGTTCCTCCGGCTCAGGGAGATTCCGAAGCCGGACGACGTCGCCGATGCGCTGGCCGTGGCCATCTGCCACGCCCACTCGGTCAACTTCGGGCAAAAAATTCGCGAGAGGGATCACCGATGATCGATTTTTTGAGAGGCTCTGTCGTCGTGCGCGATGCCGATTCGATCGTCATCGACGTGAATGGGGTCGGCTACCGCGTGTTCTGCGCGAACCCGTTCGCCATTCGGCCGGGAGAGCGGGAAGAGACAACGGTTTTCATCCATTATCATGTCCGGGAGGATGCGGTTCAGCTGTTCGGCTTCGGGACGCGGGAAGAGCAGGACCTGTTCCGCAAGCTGATCGAGGTGAACGGAATCGGTCCCCGCGTGGCGCTCGGCATTTTGTCCGGGGGGAACCCCGCGGCCGTTGCAGCGGCCATTCAGCGGGAAGATCTGGCGTTTCTGACCAAACTGCCGGGAATCGGCAAGAAAACCGCCCAGCGGATGGTTCTGGACCTGAAGGACAAGCTGGGGGCATTCCCCGCGGATCCGGCCCCCCTGCAGGTGGCGGCCGGAACGGAGCCTGCTCCGCAGACCGCGGACGGCTCGGCCTGGCCGGGCGCGAAGGAAGCTCTGCTGGCATTGGGCTACACGGAAGCGGAGGCCGACCGGGTCGGCGCGATGATCCGCCCGTCGGCCCCCGGGGATGCCTCGGTCGACCAGTTGCTCAAGCTTGCCTTGAAGTCGCTTTACAGAGGGTAGGCCCTTGGTTGAGGAGGATACGTGATGGAGGAACGGATGATTTCCGCGCATCTCATGATGGAGGACCAGGCGGTCGAGTACAGTCTGCGGCCGCGGTATTTGTCGGAATATATCGGTCAGACCCAGGCCAAGGAAAATCTGAAGGTCTACATTGAAGCGGCCAAAATGCGCCGCGAGGCGCTCGACCATGTGCTGCTGTACGGCCCTCCCGGACTCGGCAAGACGACGCTGTCCAATATCATTGCCAACGAGCTTGGGGTGAATATCCGCACCACATCGGGGCCGGCCATCGAGAGACCGGGCGATCTGGCGGCCATTTTGACCAATCTGCAGGAAGGCGATGTACTGTTCATTGATGAAATCCATCGGCTTCACCGGACAGTGGAGGAAGTGCTCTATCCGGCGATGGAGGATTTCGCCCTGGACATCATCATCGGCAAGGGGCCAAGCGCCCGTTCCGTGCGGCTGGACCTGCCCGCCTTCACGCTGATCGGCGCCACCACCCGCGCCGGATTGTTGTCCGCGCCTTTGCGCGACCGCTTCGGCGTGGTCAGCCGCCTCGAATTCTATACCGTCGACGAGCTCGCTTATATCGTCAGCCGCGCCGCGGATATTCTGCAGGTGCAGATTGCCGGGGAAGCTTCCCGCGAGATCGGAATGCGCTCGCGCGGCACTCCGCGGATTGCCAACCGGCTGCTGAAGCGGGTGCGCGATTTCGCCCAGGTGCGCGGTGACGGCGTCATCACCCTGGAAATCGCGAAGCTGGCCCTGCAGCTGATCCAGGTGGATGATCTGGGCCTGGACGACATCGACCACAAAATGCTCCGGGCCATCATCACCAGCTTTAACGGCGGTCCCGTCGGACTCGATACGATCGCCGCAACGATCGGCGAGGAAAGCCAGACCATCGAGGACGTGTACGAGCCTTACCTTCTGCAAATCGGATTTCTGCAGCGCACCCCCCGCGGACGGATGGCGACCCCAAGGGCATATGCCCATTTGGGGCTGCCCCTGCCGTCTGCAGATTGACCGCGACCAGCGGACCCCTATCAACCGAAGAGGAGGACCAGCGCCATGCCGAGTAGACGACGGACAGGCCTGATCGCCATTCTGGCGGCCGCGCTGCTGTTTTTGTCGGGGGCGCAGCCCGTTCCCGTCCGGGCGGCCGCGCCCGCGGCCCTTGCGCAATTACGAGTGGCCTTGTTTATCAATTCCGCGAAATACAAAGCACTGACGGCCCAAGTGACGGTTTCCAATTCGCAGGGACTCCGGCTGGAGCCTGCAGGAGCCTCCGGCACGGAGCCGTGGATAACCACCGGTTCGCAACCGGTGGAGATCAGCCTTGACTCGTACGGGATCGAATGGCTGCGGACGGCCGATTTGCCGGCGGCGGCCGCTTTATCCGAAAGGCTCGCTTCCGCCGGAGAACAGCCGGAAGTCTACCGCCGCAGTCTCGGCGGGAAGACCGTCTACGACGTCGTTACCGGCCCGTACGGCAGCCAGGCGGCTGCGGAAGCCGCGATGGCGCGCCTCTCCGGCGGCGTTGCCGGGCTGCTCGGGGGCGGCCGGCCGGCAGTGACCGGCCCGCTGCACCTGAGCGCCGGCACCTACGATACCGAGGCCGCGGCCCGGCAGCGGCAGGCGGAGCTCGCGCAGGCGGGCATTGCCGCGGATCTCGCCGTCGTCGGCCAGGCCGGTCTCCCGGCGTACGCCGTCTGGACCGCCTCCGCGCCCGACGCGGCCGGCCTGGCCGCGCTTCAGCGCGATGCGCGGCAAAAGCTTCCGCAGCTTGCGCTGGAGCCGGCCGATCCCGCAGGGCCCTATCTGGTCGAGCGCGATGAGGTTGCCGCCGGCGGGCAGGGGGGGCTGCCCCATTATTTCCTGGGAGCCGCCGGCGCGAAATGGACGATTGCGCCGGTCGATCCCGCCGCGGGAATCGCGCTGAAGGAAAAAAGCGGCCGGATCTACCGGGGCAGCCTGGAGATCGGCAGCTACAACGGCGCGATGTCCGTGGTCAATATCGTCGATCTGCAGGCGTATCTGTACTCCGTCGTCAGCAAGGAGATGGGCGGGGGATGGCCGCCGGAAGCGCTGAAGGCCCAGGCTGTCGCCGCCCGCACTTTCGCCTTGAGGCAGGGGCTGAAATACGGAATCGCCCATGTATCCGACTCGACGCTGGACCAGGTGTATACGGGAATGGCGGAGGAGGCGCCGGACTGCGTGAAGGCGGTTGACGCCACCAAGGGATTGGTGCTGGTTTCGGCGGACGGGAGCCTGATCGAGCCGGTATTCTCGTCCAACGCCGGCGGGATGACCGCCGATCCCTCCGAGGTATGGGGCAATCCGGTTCCTTATCTGAAGAGCGTGAAAAGCCCGGATGACGATGTGCCGGCCGCGGCGGCTCCCGCTTCAACCGGGCCTGCTTCCTCCGGCTGGGTGCACGTGCAGCTGCCCGACGGGCGGACCGGGTACGTCTCGGCCGATTACCTGAAGGCCACCGGAGACAGGAACGCAGCGGGCCGGCTTTACTACGAGCCGACGGGAACCAGCGTCAATGTCCGTCCCAGGCCTTCAACGGGCAGCGACAGCGTCCCGATCGGCCAGGTGAATCCGGGGGACCGGCTGCTGGCCCTCGATACGCAGGTTGCGGCGGGGGAGGGCGGTAGCCGGTCGGCATCCACGCCGTATTCCTGGATCCGCGGACCCTATACCGCCGATCAGCTGCTGAAGATGATCAATAGCTCGCTCGACAGGCCGATTGCCGGGCCGCTCGTTTCCCTGGAGGTGACGGGACGGGGACCGTCCGGACGCGTGACGGAAATCAAGGCGAACGGGCAGCCGCTGAAGGTGGCATATCCGGATGCATTCCGCAGCCTGTTTGGGGGACTGCCCAGCACGCTGTTTGAAATCGAGCACGGCGGCAGTTATACTATATTGGGTGCCGGACGAAGCAGCCGTTCCCTCTCCGGAGGAAAGCTGTCCGTGCTTTCGGGCAAGGGCCCGTCCGAGGTTTCGGCTGCCGGATTGTCCGTGCTTTCTGCCGACGGCCAGACCCGGACGCTTCAACCGGGAACCGGAGAGTATTTCTTCCGCGGCAGAGGCAGCGGCCACGGGCTCGGCATGTCCCAGTGGGGGGCAAGGAGTCTTGCCGAATCCGGGTATGGGTTCGAACAAATTCTGCAATACTACTATTCAGGAGTAAATCTAGTCAAGGTGGATTAAATGAATATTAACGATTTCGACTATGAGCTGCCGGAACAGCTGATTGCCCAGACGCCGCTCCCGAACCGGACGGAGTCCCGGCTGATGACCCTGGACAAATCTACCGGGGCGGTCGGGCATCATGCTTTCCGCGATTTGAAGCATTTTCTGAAAGCCGGGGATTTGCTGGTGTTAAACGATACACGGGTAATTCCAGCCCGGCTTTTTGGCATAAAGGAAGGAACGGGGGCCAAAGTCGAGGTGCTGCTGCTTCGGGAACTGGGCGGGGACCGCTGGGAGGTGCTGGCCAAGCCGGCCAAGAGGCTGCCGGCCGGAACAGTGATTCATTTCGGCGAAGAAGGAATGGAACCTCTGATGAGCGCTTCCGTAGAAGAAGAGAGGGAGATGGGAGGGCGCATTCTCCATTTCCGTTACCGGGGCATCTTTAATGAAATTCTTGATCGGTTGGGCCGTGTTCCGCTGCCGCCGTACATCAGGGAACAGCTGGAAGACAAGGAGCGTTACCAGACCGTTTACGCCCGCCATGAAGGCTCGGCGGCGGCGCCGACCGCGGGTCTTCATTTTACGAAGGAGTATTTGCGGGAGCTTGAGGAACAGGGCGTGGAACAAGCCTTCATTACGCTGCATGTCGGGCTCGGTACGTTCCGGCCGGTAGCGGTGGAGAAGATTGAAGAACACCATATGCACTCCGAATATTACCGGATCTCCGCCGAATCCGCCGGGAAAATCCGGGCGGCCCGGGAGCGCGGCGGCCGGATTGTAGCGGTGGGCACGACATCGGCGAGGACCCTGGAAACCGCCGGACAGCACGGCGGACGTATCGAGGCTTCCGACGGCTGGACGGACATCTTTATCTACCCGGGATATACGTTCCGCGTTGTAGACGCGCTGCTCACCAACTTCCATCTGCCCAAGTCGACGCTGCTGATGATGATCAGCGCGTTTGCCGGCAGGGAACGCGTACTGGCCGCCTATCGAGAAGCCGTGCAGGAGAAGTACCGTTTTTTCAGCTTCGGTGATGCGATGTTCATTTACTAGGAAGTCAGGAGTCGTGATCCGTACGATGGCAGTCACTTACGAACCGATCAAGATCTGCAGGCAATCCGGGGCCCGTCTGGGCAGGCTGCATACTCCGCACGGAGTGATCGAAACGCCGGCGTTCATGCCGGTAGGCACCCAGGCCACGGTGAAGACGATGAGCCCGGAGGAATTGAAGGCCATGGATGCCCAGATCATATTGAGCAACACTTATCACCTGTTTCTGCGTCCCGGACACCGGATTATCGGAGCGGCCGGCGGACTGCACCGGTTTATGAACTGGGATCGCCCGATTTTGACGGACAGCGGAGGCTTCCAGGTTTTCTCCCTGAGCCAAATGCGCAAGATCAGCGAGGAAGGCGTCGAATTCCGTTCCCATCTGAACGGGGACAAGCTTTTCCTCTCCCCGGAGAAAGCGGTGGAAATCCAGAACGCGCTTGGCTCCGACATCATGATGGCGTTCGACGAGTGCCCGCCTTATCCGGCCGAGAGAGATTATGTCAAGCGGTCCCTCGAACGGACGACCCGCTGGGCCGAACGCTGCCTGAAAAGCCATGCACGCCCGGACGACCAGGCGCTGTTCGCGATTGTTCAGGGCGGCATGTATGAAGATTTGCGCCGACAGAGCGCGGCGGAGTTGACTTCCATGGATTTCCCGGGGTATGCTATTGGAGGATTGAGTGTGGGCGAACCGAAACCGCTGATGTACGAGGTGCTGGATTATACCGTGCCGCTATTGCCGGCGGACAAGCCCCGTTATCTGATGGGCGTCGGATCTCCCGATGCGCTGCTCGAAGGCTCCATCCGCGGGATTGATATGTTTGATTGCGTCCTGCCCACCCGCATTGCCCGCAACGGTACGGTGATGACCAGCTCCGGCCGGCTGGTCGTGAGGAATGCCCGGTTCGCGGAAGATTTCGGACCGCTGGACCCGGAGTGCACCTGCTATACGTGCCGGAATTACTCCCGGGCCTATATCCGGCATTTGCTGAAGGCTGACGAAACCTTCGGCATCCGCCTGACCACCTATCACAATCTGTATTTTCTGCTCGAGCTTATGCGGAAGGTAAGGCAAGCTATCCGCGAGGACAGGCTGCTCGATTTCCGCGATCAATTTTTCGCGGCTTACGGCATGGATGAGAAAGGCTTCTAAGCCTGTCATCCGGCCCGGGCCATCCGACAACCGAAGGGAGGAACGACCATGTTTTTACTGGCGGAAGGGGAAACGGCCGCGCCTGGAGGAACTTCATACCTGGTGCAGTTTTTGCCGCTGATTCTGATGTTTGTCGTTTTGTATTTCCTGCTGATCCGCCCGCAGCAAAAACGGCAGAAAAGCCGCAACAACATGCTGAATTCGTTGAAAAAAGGGGACAAGGTAACGACCATCGGCGGTCTTCATGGAACGATCATGGAATTAACCGAGGATACGGTTGTGCTTCGCGTCAACGATGTGACCAAAATGACCTTTGAGCGGTCGGCCATCAACAGTGTGGTCAGCAGCAGCGAGGAGAAACAAAACAGCTGATACATAGACGTCTCGAACAAAAAAAGCGAGCCTTGGCGGAAGGTTCGCTTTTTTTTCACGCATTGCCGGTTCAATCGCCTACATTCCTTTCCTTCAGATGAAGCAGGGAATAGCCGTCGGCTTCTTCGCGGACTTCGCTGATCCGAAGGGCGAGCCGGGAAGCGAAGAGAGCGAGCAACAATCCGGTAAACGTATCCGACAGCCAATGAACCCCAAGATATAGCACCGAGAAGATTATGAAGACGGCGGACAGCGTTGTAAACCGCATCCAGAACCGGTTGCCCGACCGCAGAGCGATCAGGGCCATCGATACGGACAGGGAGGTGTGCAGACTGGGGAAGCAGTTATCCAGTCCGGAAAGCGGACGATAATCGTTCTCGAATGTGGGAAAAACCTGCGTTATCAGCAAGCGGACGTTGGGTTCATACGCCCATACCTCTTTCACCGGAAAAAACAGATAGAACGGAATCGCCGCCATGTAATTGATCATCATCGCATAGCAAACCGCGTAAAAAAGCCGGTAATTTTTCTGAGCCGTATAGATGCCGAGGGAAACAATCATGAGAACGGGAAAGACAACCACATAGAAAAAAGCGGAAGCCCATGTCAGGATCCCATGCTCAAGGTTGTGCTGCAGCATGGCCGAAACGGACCCTTCCAACCGATAGACCGCGGAAGTAAAATCGGCCTGGATTTTCATGTGTTGTTCCAGAACAAGCTCAATCTTGTTAAAAAACAGGATCGCCGCCACGGCGGCGAAATGGAACAAATATTTGCGCGAAGCAAAGATTTCATGAACAAACGCGCCTGCCGCTCTCAGGGGATTTCTCCGGGTTCCCGCCCAAAGCAGAGCAATGATGGTAACCACCATATATAGCACGACTTCGAACATTGAATGGAACTTCAGCATGAGGCTTCCCCCTCTTGACGTCTTGGGCCGAAAATCTAGACAATTATATCATAATCCGGGGGCACAAGTGAATTCGGCGGAGACCGCGGGCGGGGAATCCCGTTTTTTGAAACTTATCCGGACGATATCCGTAGAAAAATCAAGGCTATTTTTTCAAATTGACGCCGAACATCCCCCCCAGGGCTCCCAGCAGAAAGCAAAGGGTAATCAGGACCGCGGTTTCTTTTTGAAAACCGGCATCAAAGGCAAGAAATCCGATCATCACGACGATCACGCTGTAGATCAGTCCCAGGATGCCTCCGTGATACCAGCCTTTGCTTTGCGCCCGTTTCCCGGAAACCAGTCCTCCGATCAAGATGGCCAGGCCGTGGATAACCAAACTGTAGGTGGAAAGCCTGTTTTCCTGCATGCCGGTGAATAGAAGCAGCAGCGAAGCCACCAGGGTGCCGGCGATCATCCAGATAAACGTGTACAGGAGTCCGGATAGCATGGGTGATGCGATGCGCGCCCTGGGCATCTTTTCCAGCGGATTCATGGCAATGCCTCCTTTATAACGGGTTTGGGATGAGCTTTTCTATCATCATCTTATGGCCCGTCACATAAGATTAGTACAGGTTTCCCGCTTGTCACCCGATTGGCGTAAGGAACTGCTTTTGTTCGATTCTGTGAAAGGAAGTGATCGATTTGGAACATTCCATGGAAGGAGCGGCAACCTGGCAAGTGATTGCAGCCGTTGTCATTTTTCTGGCAACCTATGCGTTTATTCTTACGGAAAAACTGAACCGGGCCGTTGTCGCCATCGCCGGCGCCTTGCTGATGATCCTTCTGGGCATAGTCGACACACACCTCGCTTACCGCAATTTTATTGAATGGGAAACGATTTTTCTGCTGATCGGCATGATGATTCTGGTGGGGATTACGAACAAGACGGGCGTGTTTCAGTATACAGCGATCTGGTGCGCCAAGAAGGTCAAGGGGGATCCGGTCAAAATCCTGATGCTGCTGAGCGTATTAACGGCTGTCGGATCGGCGTTTCTGGATAATGTAACGACGGTTATGCTGATTGTTCCCGTTACCTTCTCCATTACCAAAATCCTGAAGGTCAGCCCGCTGCCCTATCTGATCTCGGAAATTATCGCCTCCAATATCGGGGGTACGGCTACCTTGATCGGCGATCCGCCGAACATCATGATCGGTACGGCGACGGATCTGGATTTTAACGCGTTTCTGGTGAATCTCGCTCCGATTACGATTGTCATCATGGTGATCGTTCTGGGGCTCCTCCGCTGGAGGTACGGAAAGCAGCTGAAGGTCGGGGAGGAACAAAGAAGCGGGCTGATGGAGCTCAATCCCGCCGACTTCATCAAGGATCGGCGATTGATGGTCAAATCGCTGGCGGTGCTGGGTTTGACGATTCTCGGTTTCCTGCTGCACAGCGTGATCCATGTCGAGGCCGCAGTCATCGCCTTCTCGGGGGCCACTCTGCTGATTCTGACCGGTACCCGAACGCACGACATGGAAGAAGAAGTGCTGGATTCCGTGGAATGGACGACAATCTTCTTTTTCGCCGGTCTGTTCGTTCTTGTCGGAGGCCTGATCCAGTCGGGGGTCATCGGATACCTGGCCGGCAAAGTTCTGGAGCTTACGCAGGGCAATCTGCTCTTTACCTCCATGCTGATTCTGTGGGTATCCGGCATCGCATCGGCAACGATCGACAACATTCCGTTTGTGGCCACCATGATTCCGATGATTCAGGATCTGGGGAATCAGCTGAACCTGCAGGATGCGGCCGAGCTTCATCCGGTCTGGTGGTCGCTCGCTCTCGGCGCCTGTCTCGGGGGGAACGGCACCTTGATCGGGGCTTCGGCGAACGTCATCGTCGCGGGCCTGGCGGCAAAGGAAGGAAACGAGCTGACCTACGTCAAATTTTTGCAGGCGGGTGTGCCGGTCACCTTGATTTCGCTGATACTGGCCACCGTCTATCTCTATTTTGTTTATTTTTGAACCAGGTTTTGAACATCCGGACGCCGGTTTCCAACATTTGAATAGCCGCCCAACCGCATGAGCGGGGAAAGGCACGGTCAGAATACCAATTGAACTTACCATGGCGAAGAATGGGAGTGGTTCGCTTGGATTTGCTGACCGTGTTTTTGCGTACCGTGCTGATCTATTTTACCGTCTTTTTGATGTTGAAGGTGATGGGCAAGAGGGAGATCGGCAAGCTCTCGCTGTTCGATCTCGTTATATCCATCATGATTGCGGAAATCGCGGTGTTTGTCATTGAGGATGTCCATAAGCCCCTGGCGGCCGGAATCGTCCCCATGCTTACCCTTGTAGTTATACAGATCGGACTGGCCTACCTGACCCTGAAAAACGAGAAAATCCGCCGCTGGTTCGACGGAAATCCCAGTTATCTGATCCGAAACGGGCGGCTGAACCGCGAAGAAATGCGCAAACAGCGCTACAATCTGGACGATCTGATGACCCAGCTTCGGCAAAACCGCATTTTGAATGTCGGCGACGTGGAATTTGCCATTTTGGAGCCGACAGGAAAGCTGACCGTCATCGAGAAGGAGAAGAATCCCGGCCACCCCCCGAAGGAAGCTCCGGCCGTCCGCTACGAAGGTCTTCCTCTGCCCCTGATCATGGACGGTAAAGTGCAGGACGACAATCTGGCGAAGCTCGGACAGACCCGGTTTTGGCTGAAGAACGAGCTGCAGAAAAGAGGCGTGCACGATTTGAAGGACGTATTTTTCTGCTCCATTGATCATCAGGGCCGGCTTTTTTTGGATAAAAAACGCAAATGAACGCGGCGGCCTACCTCGGACGTCTTCCCGGCCACGGAATCCTCTTCAGATCATGGACGTCAACCAGCTGAAAGGCGAAAATGCAGAGGAGATAGACCAGCAGGCCGGTCAGGGAGGAGAGGAGGAATTTGACCGCTGTCCCGGTACCCCAGGAATTGTACATAACCAGATAGCACACAGCTCCCATAATGATCATGGAACTGCCCACTTTCCAGAAATCGTTGGAAGGCAGCCGGAAGTCGAGCAGCTTGACCACACTCCGCCAATGAAGCAGGGTAACCAATACCACGTAAGCGTTGATCGCCAGGATCGCGCCCTTGATTCCCCATTCGGGCCTGGATGCAAGGCCGTATATCAGGCCGAGCTTGAGAAGGGACCCGATCGTCGTATTGACCAGGGCGGTGCCCGGACGGTCCAGAGCCTGGAGCGTTGCGTTGAGCGGAGCCTGGAAATAGATAAACAGAGCGATCGGGGCCATCATCTTCAGCATGGGCCCGATGCCGGATTGGCCGTACATCACCAGGCACAGCGGATCGGCCAGCACAAACATGAGCACAACGAAGGGGGCCCCGGTCACCAGCGTCAGCCTCAGGGACTGATGAAGCCGTTTGTAGATGGTCTTGTAATCCTTGCGCGCCGCAGCCTCAGAGAGGGAGGGGACCAGGGATACGGCCAGCGAAAACGTCAGCGCGCTGGGAAGGTACAAGACCGGAATGACCATTCCCTGAAGGGCTCCGTATTGGGCCGTGGCCAGGGCGGTGGCGACTCCGGCCAGGGCCAGGCACTGCGAGATCAGAATAGGCTCGAACAGGGAGGAGAGCGAACCGACCAGCTTGCTGCCTGTTACGGGTACGGCAATGCGGAACATCTGCCGCAGATCGGTAGACCAGCCGGTCGGACCGGAATGCGGAGTTTTCGGCCGCCCATCCGCCTGGCCCCGGCTTCCGCCGCGATGATACAGGGCGAGCAGCACCAGACCGCCGATCTCACCGGCGAGCACCCCCGCCATGGCTCCGGCGGCGGCGATTTCAATTCCGCGGGGCAGCAGAAGATAGGCGAGGATCAGCATCATGACCATCCGGAGGACCGTCTCGGTCACCTGGGAAAGTGCGGTCGGGATCATGTTTTGGCGGCCGTAGTAATAGCCCCGCAGGACCGAGGAGATCCCGGCGACCGGGATGACAGGGCTCATCCACAGGAACGTATAGTACACCCGGGAGTCCGTCAACAGACGGGCGATAATCCAATCGGCGCCGGCTATTCCCCCGGCCATGAACAGCAGGCCCAGGCCGATGACGACCGATAAAGCGATCATGAGCACTCTTCGCACTTTTGCTTCGTCACCGGCCGAGTCGGCCTCGGCCACCAGCTTGGAAACCGCGAGCTGAAACCCGCTTGTGATCAGGGTCAGCACGGCAAAGAGGAAGGGATACCCCATTTGAAACAATCCCACGCCCTCGGCGCCGATAATGCGGGGCAGAGTGATGCGCGGAACGAAACCCAGAATGCGGTTGATGATCCCGGCCGCAAGCAGGATCATGGTCCCCTGGATAAAGGATTGCTTTCGAACGCCCACACGGAATCCCTCGCTCCCATGCTTTTTTGTACATGTTATGCGAAGAATGTACGAGCTCATGCTACTATTTTTGAAGTACCCTTTTCGCGGGCGGCGGACAGGGACCAACCCGCTTCCACGGACCGGTGGATTTTGCGCTCGCGGCGGCAGGATTTCGCCGGGATGGCGGCGAATTGAAATCATAAGCGGAAGCGGCGGAAGGGGGATGCGTATGACGTCAGACAGAAACGGAACGGGAAAAGACGGGCGGCTTTCTGCGCCGGCGGATGCGGAAGAGAAGCTGACGGCACGGCAGCTCGAGGAGCAGCTGGAGCGGCTTTGTCAGAGCAAGGCGGAGGAATTTCGGCTGCTCGGGTACGAGCATGTGGACAGCCGGGAAATCTGGGAATGTGTGTACGATGCGTATCGGAAGAAGGGAATTCCTCCCTTATATCAGGTGGTGAATGACGTTCTTTCCCTGAAAGCAACGGAGTTCATGAACTGGTGCACATTGAATGCCTTCAGGGGGAAAGTCTAGGGAAGGGTACGGAAACGCGCAAGGAGAAAGCTCCCGTCTGGGAGTTTTTCTCTTTTTCGGAAGCAGGATCCTCGCAGACAGGCGCAGCCGTTAAATTGACTCGTTTTTGGACGGTAGGTATAATAGGACTATTGAGTATGGAAGGGAGCCAAGGAACAGCAATGGTAGCCAAACGATTCATCGCTTTTTTGCTGATAGTGGTCGTCACTCTCGGCGCAGTTGGCTTAACGAGTCCCTATCTCGTGCAACATATCCGGCTCGGCCTGGATCTGAAGGGCGGTTTCGAGATTCTGTATGTCGCCGAGCCGATCGAAGGCGGACAGCCGGTAACCAAGGAATCGCTCCGGCAAACAGCCGATGCCCTGGCGCAGCGGGCCAATGCCCAGAAGGTGGCCGAGCCCGAAGTCACCCCCGAAGGAACCAACCGCATTCGGGTGCGTCTGGCCGGCGTGGCCGATCAGCAGCAGCTCAGGGATATCCTGAAGAAACCGGCGGATTTGACATTCCGCGGACCGGACGGAAAGATCGAAATGAACGGAAGCGATTTCGTCCAGAACGGCGCGAAAGTCGCATTTGATCAGTACAATCGCCCTTATATTGAACTCAAGGTCAAGGATGCGAACAAGTTCAAGGATGTAACGACCCGGCTGCTGAACAAGCCGCTCGCCATATATCTGGACGACAACCAGTTGTCGGCTCCCGTTGTGCAGAATGTCATCTCGGACGGCGTTGCCTCCATTACCGGGAATTATACGTACGACGAGGCCAAGAAGCTGGCGGATACGATCAATCTGGGCGCCTTGCCGCTCAAGCTGACGGAGAAATATACGCAGTCCGTCGGGGCCTCGCTCGGCCAGCTGTCGCTGGAACAGACGGTGCGGGCCGGGGTGATCGCCTCCATCCTGATTCTGCTGTTCATGATGTTCTTTTACCGGCTTCCGGGCGTGGTGGCGAGCATTACGCTTATCGCCTACACCTGGCTCCTTCTGGTCGTATTCTATTTGCTGCATGCAACACTGACCCTTCCCGGGATCGCGGCATTCGTGCTTGGAATCGGGATGGCGGTTGACGCCAATATCATCACTTATGAGAGAATCAAAGAGGAGATTCGCAGCGGCAAGAGCATTCTCTCCGCCTTGAAAGCCGGATCGAAGAACTCGCTGCGGACGATTATGGACGCCAACATTACGACCGTATTGGCCGCTATTGTACTCTATTTTATGGGTTCGGGAGCCATTCAGGGATTTGCTTTGACATTGATCTTCAGTATCGTGGTAAGCATCGTTACGAACGTATGGCTTTCCAGATGGCTTCTCACGCTGCTGATCCGAAGCAACGCGGCCAAAAAACCGGCCTACTTCGGAGTAAAGGAGTCGGAAATCCATGCGCTATAATTTCAAATTCGATATTGTCAAAAACAGCCGGAAATTTTTTATCCTGTCGATCCTGATTACCGTAGTGGGCATCGTCACGCTGATTTACCCGGGCCTTCATCTCGGAGTTGACTTCAAGGCGGGAACGACGCTCGATATTTCCGCCGGACAAGCGGTTGACAAGGCGAAAGCGGCCCAGTTGTTTGAAGAGGCGGGCTTTCCCCCGTCCAGTATTACGATCGGCGGAAACCAGGGCGACCGGGTAACAGCCCGCTTCGACAAGGAACTGCAGTCGGCGGAAGTCGCCAAGGTGATCGACAAGTTCAAGAGCGCTTATGGAGACAAGGTCAGCTACGAGGAAAATACGGTAGATACGGAACTTGCCAAAGAGCTGGCCCGAAAAGCGGTTTACGGCGTACTGATTGCTTCTCTCGGTATTATCATCTATGTCAGCATCCGCTTCGAATGGCGTTTCGCCATAGCCGCCGTTATCGCTCTGCTTCACGATGCCTTCATCGTCATCAGCCTGTTTTCCATCTTCAGGCTGGAGGTCAACCTGCCTTTCCTGGCCGCCGTACTGACGATCATCGGTTATTCGATCAACGATACGATTGTCATCTTCGACCGGATTCGCGAAAATATGCGGTTCGCCAGACTCAAGACGGTGGACGATCTGAAGGATCTGGTAAACAAGAGCGTGTGGCAGACGATGACCCGTTCGATCAATACGATAATTACCGTGCTGATCGGAGCGCTGTGCCTGTTCGTTCTGGGCAGCGAGTCCATCCGGCTGTTCTCGCTGGCCATGGTGATGGGTCTGATCAGCGGGGCTTATTCTTCCATTTTCATTGCGAGTCCTCTGTGGCTTCTGATGAAACGATCCACGATCGGAAAAAAGAAAGCAGCAGCCGCAGCAAAATAACCGCAGGGCCGCGAGAACCCAAACGCTCGCGGCTCTTTCTTATCAAACGTGCAGGGAGAGTGGCTGGGCAACCATGACTGAGCAGCGATTTGCGGGAATGAAACTTGGACCATGGCTGGGTATATGCGGCAATGCGGGGCTGGCCCTGGCCAAAGCGGCGGCGGGCCTGGCCGGCGGCAGTACGGCGCTGGTGGCGGATGCGGCGCACACGGTCACCGATATGGCGGGCTCCGTACAGAGCCTGCTGGGGATGCGCGGCACCGACCCCGCCAAGGAAGAGAAAGACCCGTACGCACGGATCCGGGCGGAATCAGTAGGCAAAATCCTGATTTCCATATTGCTCATGTTGTTTGGCATCCAAATCGCCATCGCCGCTGTGAAATCTCTATTTTATGGCGTCGGGGGGCCGCCCCGGATCTATGTCCTGTTCATTGTGATCTTCTCTATCCTTCTCAAGGAGGGTTTGTTTCAGTACAAGTACCGCCTCGGCAAACGGCTGGGGAGCCGTACGCTTGTCGCGCATGCCTGGGAGCATCGATCCGACGTGTATTCCTCGCTGGCGGCCTTGATCGGCGTAGGGGGAGCCCTGTTGGGACAATGGTGGGGATTTCCGTATCTGTATTATCTTGATCCGGCGGCCGGGCTGTTTATCGTCGTTCTGGTGCTTCACATGGGCTATAAGCTGATCATGGAACTGCTTGATCATACCCTGCCTCCGATTCTAAGGGAAGAAAATGTGATGAATCTGATCAATATGGTTCAACGGGTGCCCGGAGTTCTCCGGGTGGACGATCTGCAGGCCCGCGAGCAAGGGCATTATGTAGTGGTCGATGTCCGGATCAGCGTCAATCCGCGGATTACCGTACTGGAAGGGCAGGAGATCGCCAAAGCGGTGAAAAGCCAGCTCATGGAACGGTTCATTCATATTTCCGAAGTCACGATTCATGTCCATCCTTACGATCCCGGATATCCATATAAAAACCATGTGAACCCGGAGCAGGATCATCTGCCGAATCTTTTGCAGTAAAGACGAAAACGAGGAGGGTTCCTGTTGCTGAAAGCCAAAGCCCGATGGGAAGTCGCCCGAACGGACGGGGAAGAAGCAGCCCGGCTGGCGGAGGAACTGCAAATTCATCCGCTGCTGGCCAGGCTGCTGGCGGTCCGGGGGATGTCCGACCCGCTTCTCGCCAAAGCCTTCCTGCAAGGAGGCGAGGATGCGTTTCACGACCCCTTCCTTCTTCTGGGAATGCGCGAAGCGGTCGGCCGCATTCGGCTGGCTCTCGAGCGCAGAGAGAAGATCCGCATATACGGCGATTACGATGCCGACGGAGTCAGCAGCACCACGCTGATGATTTTCCTCATGCGCCGTTTGGGCGCCAGCTTCGATTATTACATACCGCACCGTGTCCGCGAAGGATACGGTCTCAATGTGTCTGCCCTGGAGCAGGCGAAACGGGACGGGATTTCCCTGATTGTCACGGTGGATACCGGCATCAGCGCCGTGAGCGAGATCGAATATGCGAATGCGATCGGCATCGATATTGTCGTGACCGACCATCATGAACCGCCGGAGGCGCTCCCCCCGGCGTTGGCGCTGGTCAATCCGAAGCAGCCCGGATGCCCGTATCCGTTCAAGGGCCTGGCCGGTGTGGGTGTGGCTTTCAAGCTGGCCCACGCGCTGCTTGGGGAGCCGCCGCTCGATTTCGCCGAGATTGCGGCGATCGGCACCGTTGCCGACCTTATGCCGCTTGCCGGAGAAAACCGCATTCTGGTGCGGCTCGGACTCGAGCAGATGCGCCGGACCGCGAACAAGGGATTGCGGGCGCTCTTCTCCGTAGCCGGCATTGAGCAGGCCGGCGTTAACGCGGGGCATATCGGCTTCCAGCTGGCTCCCCGCATCAACGCCAGCGGCCGCCTGGATTCCGCCGATGAAGCGGTGAGGCTGCTCATTGCCGCCGACGACGGGGAAGCGCTCCGCCTTGCGCGGGAGCTGGATCGGCTGAACCGGGACCGGCAGCTCCTGGTCGAGGAGATTACACAGGAAGCGTCCGCCATGCTGGAGTCACGGATGGAAGAAAGCGGATTGCCCCATGTAATCGTCCTGGCCCGGGAAGGCTGGAATGTCGGAGTGATCGGCATCGTGGCCTCGAGGCTGCTGGACCGCTTCTACCGGCCGACCATCATTCTCGGCATTGATCCCGAAACCGGGATGGCCAAAGGCTCCGCCCGTTCCATTCCGGGCTTCGACATTCACCGTGCGCTGTCCGAATGCCATGGGCTGTTCACCCATTACGGCGGGCATCAGGCCGCGGCCGGCATGAGCCTTCCGGAGGAGAATATCGGGCTGCTCGACCGCCGGTTGAACGAATTGGCCGAAGCCTGGCTGCAGGAGACGGATCTGGTTCCGCTGATCCGGGCCGATCTGGAGTGTGCGCTGGAGGAAATTTCGGTCAGCGCAATCGAACAGCTGGAAACCATGGCCCCCTTCGGCATGGGCAATCCGTCCCCCAAATTCGTCTTTTCCGGCTTGCGGCTTGAAGAGTTGAAGACGATCGGCAGGGACGGCAAACATCTGAAGCTGGCGTTGTCCAACGCTGCGGACGGGAATTCCTGCACGGTGGAAGCCGTCGGTTTCGGGCAAGGGCATTTGGCGGATTGGATTTCTTCGACGGCCACGATCGATCTCCTCGGTGAGCTGTCCGTCAATGAATGGAACGGGCGCAAAAAGGCGCAAATTGTCATCAGCGACCTGAGCGTGCCGCAAGTGCAGCTGTTTGATTGGCGCGGCTGTCCGGACCCCGCGGAGAAAATCAGCGCCATGCTGGAACGTGTTCGTTCGCAGGCCCGGGGCGAGGGACACCTGCAGGGGATCGTAGTCGGTCCGCAGCACGATCCGCGCCGGCCGGACGGTCCATGGTTCGACGAATCCTGCCCGGTCTGGCTGCTTGGCGGGAGCGGAGAGACGGAGCCGCTGAACGAGGCTGCCTGCTCATCATCCGCAGAGCTTCTGGAAGATGCCGTTCTATACAGCCTGCCGGCCAATACGTCCATGCTCGCGGCATTCATCCGCAGGGCGTCCGGGGTCAAGCGCTGGTATGCCATTTTTGCCGAGGACAGCGGGGAGGAACGCTTCAGTTTACCGTCCCGGGAAGCGTTCCGGAAAGTATATGCCGCACTGTATCAGGCCGGAACGCGGGAAATCCCCCGTTCCCGGCTGATCGGCGGCCTCAGCCGAAGATCGGGCTTTTCACCGGCCGCCATTCGGTTTATGATAGATGTGTTTGAGGAACTGACCTTCATCGAGCGGGAGGGCAACGTGTACCGGATGGTGCGCCAGCCGAAGAAGCAGGATTTGAGCTGTTCCTCTACCTTTTGCGCCAAGAAAGAGCGCGAGCAAGTCGAAACGCTCTTTGTCTACTCCTCGGCCCAGGAGCTGCTGGGGTGGATCAAGAGCCAATCCAATCAATCTGCCATGGAGGGCCGCTCATGAATTTCAAAGAACATATTCGGGTCATCCCCGATTTTCCGTCGCCGGGGGTCCGATTCAAGGATATTACCACACTGTTGAAGAACGGGGGGCTCTACCGGGAAGCGATCGACCAGTTAGCCGAATTGGTCAAGGGCAAACAGATTGATCTGATCGCCGGCCCCGAAGCCCGTGGATTTGTCATCGGAGCTCCGCTGGCGTATAAGCTCGGGGTTGGTTTTGTGCCGATCCGCAAGAGCGGGAAGCTGCCGGCCGAAGCCGTGGAAGCCAATTATTCGCTGGAATACGGAAAGGACAAGCTGGCCATGCACAAGGACGCCGTTCAGCCAGGCCAGAAGGTGCTGATCGCCGATGATTTGCTGGCAACCGGGGGTACGATATCCACGTCCGTAGATCTGGTGCGCCAATTGGGGGGCGAAGTGGTCTGCGCCGCCTTCCTGATCGAGCTCGGCTATTTGCACGGGCGGGAGAAACTGCAGGGAATCGATATCGTCTCACTGGTGCAATATTGACCGTTGAACCGCCTAACCCGGCCGGGTGGCGGTTTTTCCTTTGGGATCGGGCCGATAGACGGTACGGACGGAGGGCTTCCGGCTGCCGGCGGGAAAGAGATTTCGCCCGTCTCTCCGGTTGAACAAGCTTTTCGGTTCGTCGGGACCGGGGGGGTTTGCGACGCCAAGTTGACGCCGGCACGGTTTCAAAGGCATAATGAATAAAACCGGGTTAAGGGGAATGGATAGAGCCATGGGCATAGAGCAGTTACTGGAAAAAGCGGCCAAATATTTAAAGGAACCGGATTTGCAGCGGATCCGCGAGGCTTACGATTTTGCCGAGAAAGCCCACAGCGGGCAAGTGCGCAAATCGGGCGAACCCTATATTCTGCATCCGCTTGCCGTCGCCGAAATTCTGGTCAATATGCAGATGGACGTCACTTCAATCATGGCCGCCCTCCTTCATGATGTCGTGGAGGATACGACGGTTTCTCTCGAGGCTCTGGAGGAACGTTTCGGCAAGACCTGCGCCCTGCTTGTGGACGGCCTGACCAAGCTGGACAAAATCCAATTCAAAACCCGGGAAGAGCAGCAAAACGAAAATTACCGCAAAATGTTCGTGGCGATGGCGCAGGATATTCGCGTCATCCTGATCAAACTGGCAGACCGCCTGCATAATATGCGGACACTGAAATACCAGTCCGAGGAGGCGCAGCGCCGCATTTCCCACGAGACGCTGGAGATTTTCTGCCCGATCGCCCACCGGCTCGGGATTTCGGCGATCAAATGGGAGATGGAGGATATCGCCCTCCGTTACCTCAACCCGCAGCAGTATTACCGCATTGTCAATTTAATGCAGAAGAAGCGGACGGAACGGGAGCAGTACATCAAGGATGTCATCGTAAGAATTCGGGAGAAAATGGAAGAAATGGGGATCCGGGGAGACATCTCCGGCCGTCCCAAGCACATCTACAGCATTTATACGAAAATGGTCAAACGCAACAAGCAGTTTAACGAAATCTACGATCTTCTGGCCATCCGGGTAATCGTTGACAATATCAAGGACTGCTATGCGACGCTGGGGATCATTCACACCCTCTGGAAGCCGATGCCCGGGCGTTTCAAGGATTACATTGCCATGCCAAAGCCCAATATGTATCAATCGCTGCATACGACTGTCGTCGGTCCCAACGGAGAGCCGCTTGAGGTGCAGATCCGCACCTGGGAGATGCATAAAACTTCGGAATACGGCATTGCCGCGCACTGGGCGTACAAGGAAGGGACCATGGTTCCGAACGGCAGCTTTGCCGAGAAAATGAACTGGTTTCGCGAAATTATGGAGCTGCAGAACGAAGCGAGCAACGCCTCGGAATTTATCGAGTCGCTCAAGATGGACTTTTTCTCCGATCTTGTTTTCGTATTTACGCCGAAAGGAGAGGTCATCGAGCTGCCGGCCGGCTCGGTTCCTCTCGATTTCGCCTACCGGATTCATACCGAGGTCGGCAACCGGACCATCGGGGCGAAGGTCAACCACCGGATTGTCCCGCTCGATCACCGGCTTAACACCGGAGACATCGTAGAGATCTTGACCTCCAAGCATTCCTATGGTCCAAGCCAGGACTGGCTCAAGATTGCCCAGTCCTCCCACGCGCGCAACAAGATCAAGCAGTGGTTCAAGAAGGAGAAGCGGGAGGAGAACGTGGCCAAGGGCAGGGAGGCCATAGAGCGCGAGCTGCGCAGACTCGGCTTCGACCCTTCGCAGGTGATGGCGGAGGACAAAATGCTCGAGGTCGCCAAACGATTCAATTTCCATGATATCGAGGACATGCTGTCCGCGGTCGGTTTCGGGGGGATAACCGCGGCGCAGATCTGCACCCGCCTGACCGAGAAGCTGCGCAAGGACCAGGAGGAGGCGGGGCTGCAGTTGACCCACGAGGTCAAGGAACTGAAGGCTCCGGCCGAGAAGAAGAACCGGCCGACCCACGGCGTGCGCGTCAAAGGCGTGGACAACCTCCTGGTTCGCTTCGCCCGCTGCTGCAATCCGGTGCCCGGCGACGATATTGTCGGCTACATTACCCGCGGCCGCGGGGTTTCGGTGCATCGCTCGGACTGTACGAACATTCCCGCCGACGAGGGAGAGGAAGGAAACCGGGTCATCGAGGTGGAATGGGCGGACAGCGTGGAAGCGAGCTATAATGTGGAAATCGAGATCACCGGACATGACCGGCCGAACTTGCTGAACGAAGTGCTGCAGGCCGTCAGCGAAAGCAAAACGATGATCTCCGCGGTTTCGGGCCGTTCGGACAAGAACCGGATGGTCATGATTCATATGACCATCCTGATTCGCAATATCGACCATCTGCACTCGGTAGTGGAGAAGATCAAACGTGTCAAGGACGTCTATTCCGTGCAGCGGATCATGCAGACATAAACTGGCCTGCGGCAGAGTCAGGAGAAGGAGATTGGCGTCATGAGGATTGTGGTTCAACGCAGTCTGGAAGCGGAGGTGCGAATCGGCGGCGAGCGGGCGGGGCATATCGCCCGGGGGCTCGTCCTGCTCGTCGGCATCACACACGGAGACACGGAAGAGGACGCCCGCTATCTGGCGGAGAAAATCGCCGGTCTGCGCATTTTTGAGGATGAAGCGGGAAAAATGAACCGGTCGGTACGCGAAGCCGGCGGACAAATTCTTTCCGTTTCGCAGTTTACCCTATATGGGGACTGCCGAAAAGGGAGAAGGCCGAACTTTATGGCGGCTGCGCGCCCGGAGCAGGCCGAGCCGCTCTACGACCGGTTCAATGAACTGCTTCGCGCCCAGGGGCTGCAGGTGGAGACCGGACGGTTCGGCGCCATGATGGAGGTGCGTCTGACCAACTGGGGGCCGGTCACACTCCTGCTGGAGAGCGAGTCCAGGTAGCGGTCCGGTTGTGCCGGGGGGGGGGCAGCAGGGGCAGGATACGCCTCCGGCCGGGGGATTAAGTTTTCTTGACGATGGAAACACTAGGAAGAAAATCCGCGGCAGCCGCCGCATGACAAGGAGATCCTTCCATGCACCAGTCGTACAAGGAGAAAACGGTACAGAGGGCCGAAAACCAGCTGCTGCAGAACGAGGCAGGCGAATCTTTGGCCATGGACGCCATGGCCCGGGACACGGAATGGGGAGCGGAGCCCATGACCGCCACCGAGCAGATCCGCCGCGCGCCGAAAGCTCCGGGCCGCTAGAGGCCGGAAAGTCCGGCTGCGGAAGTTTCCAGGAGAAGACGAAATCGTTCAAGCTGGCCCATTTGCCTTCCCTGATCAAGATATCCCGCTGCTTCGGACCGATCAGATCGAAATGGGGAAACGGCGGGCGGATTTCACGAAGCGGGATGCGCAGTCGTCAGTCATCCGCAATTTATCCGGAAGGGGCCGGCAAACATGAAGCTTGAACTAGGCGTATTGGATTTGGTGCCCGCCCCGGCGGGCACAGATTCCGCGGCTGCCCTGCGGCAGGCGGTTTTGCTGGCCAGGACAGCCGAGCGGACGGGCTACCGCCGCTACTGGGCGGCGGAGCATCACGATTTGCCGGGGCTGGCCTGCAGCGCACCGGAGGTGCTGCTGGCGCATCTCGCGGCTCTGACGGAACGGATCCGGCTGGGCACGGGCGCCCTGCTGCTGCCGCATTACCGGCCGGTGAAAGTGGCGGAGACGTTCCGCCTCCTGGCCTCTCTGGCGCCCGGGCGCATCGATCTCGGCATCGGCCGGGCCCCGGGAGGCTCCGCTCATATTACGATGGCGCTAAGCGGCAATTTCCTCGAGAACGTGAGGCGGTTTCCGGAGTCGCTCGCCGCGCTTCTGGAGCTGCTGACCGATGAATACCGCATTGAGGGCGAACCGGTAACGGCCCGTCCGGTTCCGCCCGAGGCCCCCGAGGTCTGGCTGCTCGGGACAAACCGCAGAAGCTGCAGCCATGCCGCCGGGCAGGGGACCGGCTATGTTTTCGGCCAGTTCATGAGCGATCTGGACGGGACCGAGGTGGTTCGCGAGTACCGGGAACATTTCCGCCCCTCCCGTCTGACGCCGTCTCCCCGGGTCATTGTCGCGGTGGGAGCGGTTTGCGCCGATTCTTCGGAAGAGGCGCGGCGTCTCGCCGCGAATGTTCCCTGGTCGGGGCCGCGGGAGACGGCGGAAGCTGCGAACTTTGCCGATTGGAAGCTGCTGGCGGGCAGGCCGGACGAGGTTCGTGAGCGGCTGGAGGCGCTTGCGGAAGGGTTCGGAACGAATGAATTTCTCATCGTTACTCCCATAAACGATTACCGCAAGCGACTGCGCTCTTACGAGCTGCTGGCCGGTGCGGTATACGGCTTCGCGGAAGGGTGACGGTTAACGGCTTCGGCGGGCGGCGGCTTGCCAAAACCGTGGTATCGGGCCGGAACCCTGCGGAAATCGCTCTGCCGGCCGGCCGCAGGCCCAAGATAAAGGCCCTCTGTCCGAGGGCCTCTTTTCGCGCTAGGGTTTCAGCACGACTTTGATGCAATTGTCCGTTTTTGTATCGAAAATTTCGTATCCGTGTTTGGCCTGATCCAGCGGCAGGACATGCGTGACCACATCGCCGGGATCCACTTTGCCTTGGGCGACCAGCTCGTACATCTGCGGCATATAGTGCACAACCGGAGCCTGTCCGGTACGGATATTCACATTCCGCTGAAAAATATCCCCGAGCGGGAACGCATTGTATCTCATGCCGTACACGCCGGTAATCTGGATCGTTCCGCCTTTGCGGACAGCCTGGGAAGCCGTGACGATAGCCCCCATGGCGCCGCCCTGGAGCTTGAGACCAGTAGCCAAAAACTCCAGCGGCGTCATTTTCCCGTCCATTCCGACCGCGTCGATGACGACGTCGGCTCCGCCCTGCGTCATTTCCTTCAGGTAATTGCCGATGTTCCGCTCCTGTTCAAAGTTGACTGTTTCCACCTTGTTCGTCCTTTTCGCATGTTCCAGCCGGTAACCGACAGAATCAACCGCGATGACCCGCTTCGCTCCCTTGAGCCAGGCGAACTTTTGGACAAGCAGTCCGACTGGTCCGCATCCGAGAACAATGACCGTATCCCCGCCTTTTACCCCGGCGTTGTCGACGCTCCAGAAAGCGGTCGGCATGGCATCGGCGATCAGACACAATTTTTCCTCCTCGATCCCGGAATTCTCGGGGATTTTAAACGGAAGGAAGTTCGCGTAAGGGACACGAAGGTATTCGGCCTGACCCCCGGGATAGCCGCCGGCCGTTTCCGAATAACCGAAGTAGGCGCCGGTCTCCCCGTGGGGGTTGGAATTGTCGCACTGGCTTTCCAGATTGTTTCGGCAGTAATGGCATTGGCCGCAGCTGATATTGAACGGAATAATCACCCGGTCTCCCTTTTTGACCCTGGTCACTTCAGGGCCGATTTCCTCGACGACGCCGAGCGGTTCGTGCCCGATAATATAATTTTCCGGCAGATTCGGGATCATTCCATGAATCAGGTGCAGATCCGAACCGCAGATCGCCGTGCTGGTCAGCCGGATGATGATATCGTCCGCCTTTTCGATTTTCGGGTCTTCGACCTCTTTAACCTCGACTTGTTTGATCCCCTGATAGGTTACGGCCTTCATGCGCGTTGTTCCTCCCGCCTGGCTTGTTCCGGAGTGGCGAACGTTCCGAGCCGGTTCGTTTCCGCGGGGAACAGCCGCATCTCGGCAATTTGGACCGCAGTTCGCGCCGACTTCATATCGATGTTGAACTGCTCCGGCGGCTCATACGGATGCAGCCACCCTTTGTCCATCATATAACGGGTCAGGTCCCTGTGCAGATCCAGCCCGGCATTCAGCTGCCCATGCAGTACGGTCCGGACCTCGGGGGTGGCCGATTCGGTCAGGGCGACGGCGCAGCTGCGGATTCCGTTTTTCACCGAGAGCAGAAAGTCCATGGCGATCGCCGAATCGGCGAGGGCCGGCATTTCCAGGGCGTTGACCGGGTCCAGAAAATCGTTATTCAACCTGACTCCCCCCTTGAAGCAAAATGTTGGATTTGGACATCAGCCGCTCTATCTCGCCGATATCCCCCATCGTTTGCTGAACGTCCCTGTTCAGCAGTTCCTTCAGGCCCGCATCGAAAACCAGGCCCTGCATCATTTTTGATTTCATCAGGCAGACGGTTTTCTGGTTCAGCATTTCGTGCAGATCCATCGTTTCATGCACGGCCAATCCTCTATGCTCCATCATCCTTCACCTCCAATTCGGGAGTGCCTGCGTCAGCCGTTAATCGGCTAGCCGGATGGCGGTCCGGGCGTTGGCCAGATCGAGCTTGATCTGCTCCGGGACTTCATAGGGGAGATACCATCCCCGATCCATCAGCAGACCGGCGATTTTCCCGTGCAGGGTAATCGCGTCCTCCAGCTGCCGGCGCAGAATTTTCTCCACTTCGGGAGAGGCCGTTTCGGTCAGGGCCATCGCATAATTGCGGACCCCGGTTTTGGCTGCGGTCAAAAAATCGTAGGCGATCACCTGATCGGTCAGGGTATCCATTCCCGTCATTTTTTCGAGCAGGAAGTTCATGGTCCAATCGCTCCTTTATTGGGGTTTGGCAGTTGCGAGCAGACCTTTCAGCTCGCGTACGGCTCCGATCGACTGATCGATATCCTCCTGCATGAGCGCCTTTAAACCGGCGTCCGAGACCAGCGCCTGCATCGCTTTGGATTTCGTCATGCACAACGTTTTGAAGCTCAGGAGCTCGTGCAGCTCTATCGTCTCGTGAACGGCCAATCGGTTTTGCTCCATGGATCGCACCTCCTCATATGCTTGTCAGCTTTTACCGAAAGAAGCCTGGACTTGCGCGTTCCCGCTGTATTTTCCCCCTGTCTTTTGCCGTTAATGCGGGGGAGGGGCGCGATTTTTTCCTTCCGGACGAAATTTGTGATACACTAGACGAGATCGGCCGTGAAGGGCATTTTTCGGCAAATATCGGCAATGCGGGACATGCCGGAATGGTTTCGCAATGGCCGGCAATTTCGACGTGCCGGGAGAGGAGGTGCGGCATTGAAAATCCGGGTGCTGCGCAGAGGCTTTGATGATTATTCCACGGAAATTTTTCATATATGCCGTTTGTTCTACGAGGGGGTTCAGCTGGTCTATGAGCCGGAAGGCGAGGCGGAGCTGGAGCTGGGGCTGGAGCTCGACGAACCGGGAGCGGGTGAAATCCGCTTCCGTGCGGCGCTGAGTGATTTGTCCAGCGGACAATTATGGTCGAAGGAGCATACCCGCCGCATTGGGGATGAACCGGAGATCCAGCGCAAACGGGCGGTGAAACGGGGACTTGGTTACGCGCTTTTGCAGACGCTGAAGGAGGCGACGGGACTCGAGCAGCCGTGGGGGATCCTGACCGGCGTCCGCCCGACCAAGCTGCTGCACAATATGATGCGGGAGCACGACCTGGAGACGTGCAAACAGATTCTGCGGGACGAATATTTGATCACGGAACCCAAAATCGAGCTTCTGACGGACATCGCCGTCCGGCAGCTGAAGGTAATTCCGGATCTGTTTCATCTTGACCGCGAGGTCAGCATCTATATCGGTATCCCGTTCTGCCCGACCAAGTGCGCTTACTGCACGTTCCCGGCGTACGACATTCGCGGAAACAACGGCTCGGTCAGCGCGTTTCTGGAAGGGCTGCACGAGGAAATCCGCGCGGTGGGCGCCTGGCTGAAGATGAAGGGCCTGGGAATCACCACGCTCTATTGGGGCGGGGGCACCCCGACCAGCATTGAGGCGCATGAGATGGACGCGCTGTTCGAGACGCTGCACGCCTCGGTGCCGGGGATGGACCGGGTTCGCGAGCTGACGGTCGAGGCCGGAAGGCCGGACACCATAACCCCGGAAAAAATCGACGTGATGAAGAAATGGAAGGTTGACCGCATCAGCATTAATCCGCAAAGCTTTACCCAGCAGACGCTGGATACGATCGGGCGTCATCATACGGTCGCCGAGACAGTGGAGAAATTTGAACTGGCCCGGCGGATGGGCATGAACAACATCAACATGGATCTTATTATCGGCCTTCCGAACGAAGGCGCCGGCGAATTCCGCCATACGCTGGAGGAGACGGCCCGGCTGCTGCCGGAATCGCTGACGGTGCATACCCTCTCCTTCAAGCGGGCCTCGCGCATGACGAAGAACAAGGACGCATATGAAGTGGCCGAGCGGGACGAGATCGGGGAAATGATGGAGATGGCGACCGAATTTGCCAAGCGTCATGGATATGTGCCCTATTACATGTACCGGCAGAAGAATATCCTCGGAAACCTGGAGAATGTGGGCTATTCGCTGGAAGGCCGGGAAAGTCTGTACAACATCGTCATGATGGAGGAGCGACAAACGATTATCGGGCTCGGCTGCGGCGCTGTCAGCAAGGTGCTCTTTCCGGCGGACGGCGGCGACGACGAGTCGCGCAGGATCGAACGGTTTCCGAATCCGAAGGAACCGTCCGTCTACAACAGCTCCTACCGGCAGTATATCGGGAAAAAGCTGAAGTTGCTGGACGAAGCGTATCCGCAGAAGGCCGGCGAAACATCGAATATCGGGGTGTGACATGGGAAACAGGGAAACGCGGGGCAGGGAAAACATGGGAAGGTCGTGGTTGATTCTCGGCCTGTTTTTGCTCCTGATGATCGCCGCGGGCGGGGGATGGAATGTCTGGGGTATCCGGAGCGGAGGTACCGCGGATGGGGATCGGCTGCTCAGGGTGGAATCTGCGGCGGACATCAAGGACAGCTACGATGTGATCGTGGCCGGAACCGATCCGGAGGGAATCGCAGCCGCCGTCTCCGCGTCGCGGAACGGACTGAGGACGCTGCTGGTGGACGGACGCGGCCGGGACATTCTCGGCGGCCTGTTCACACTGGGATGGCTGAACACGATTGATATGAACTACGCTCCGGAACGGAACGCGCTCGGACAGAAGTACAAGCCGCTCAATCAGGGAATCTTCTCCGAATGGTTTCAGAAAATCGAGGGCGATTCGTTCGACGTGGTCACCGCCGCCAACGCCTTCTACGAGATGGTGAAGAAGGAGCCGAATATCGACCTCCTGCTGGGGACGCAGGCGATGGAGCCGATCCTGGCCCCGGGCGCCGGCGGCGCATCGAGAATTGAAGGCATTACGGTGACGAAGGGGGACGGAACGAAGCAGGCGATTCGTGCGAAGGCCGTCATCGACGCCACACAGGACGGAGATATCGCCGCAGCGTCCGGGGTGCCGTTTACCTACGGCCGCGAGGATCTCGGCGACAAAAACGCGAAGATGGCCGTTACGCTCGTCTTCCGCCTGAAGAACGTTACGCCGGACGTATGGAACCAGATCAGGAAACGGCTGAACGGAGACGACAATCCGAACACCGGCGCGAACGAAGTCAGCGCCTGGGGCTATCCGGAAATGTACAATTACCCGGAAGTGAACCAGGGCAAGGTAAAAATGCGCGGACTGAACATCGGGCGCCAGAACGACAATACCGTGCTGATCAACGCGCTGCAGATCTTTGGCATTGACGGCGCCGATCCCGCCTCCCGGCAAAAAGGCATTGAGATCGGCAAGCAGGAGATCCCCCACGTTGTCGAGTACCTGCAAAAGCATTTCCCGGAATTCAGGAACGTGGAGCTCGATGCTTCCGCCCCCGAGCTCTATGTCCGGGAGACGAGACATATCCGGGGGGAATATCGTCTCAGCATTATCGACGTGCTGGAAAACCGTGACCAGTGGGACCGCATTGCCTTCGGCTCTTATCCCGTCGATATCCAGCGGACCTCGCCTTCGGATAACGGGGCGGTCGTCTGTGCGCCGGAGCAGTATGCCGTGCCGTTCCGCAGCCTGGTTCCGCTGAAAGTGGACGGGCTGCTTGTCGTCGGACGCGCAGCCAGCTACGATACGCTGGCGCACGGGAGCGCGCGCACCGTACCCGTGGGCATGGCCGAAGGACAAGCCGCGGGAGCCGCGGCTAAACTGGCGATCGAAAAAGGCGTCACCTTCCGCCAACTGGCAGCTTCCAGGGACGATATCGCGGCGCTCCAGAAGCGGCTGAACGACCAGAAGATGGATCTGAAGCCGTTCAGCATCAAGCCGCAGCCCTTCATGCTGCACAAGCAGTATGAAGGGCTCAAGGCGGCCGTCTCGCTGGCATTGGCGTACGGCGGATACGATAACAATTTCCAGTTGGACGAGCCTTCCAATCCGAAACGGTTCGCCAACGTGATGAACGGGGCCCGGAAAATCAAGCCGTCCGCCTTCTCCGGGGACGCGAACGGCGCGCTCAGGGGCATGTCCGATGACGACGCCGGAAAGAAGCCTTTGACCCTGGAGCAGGCCGCTTACACCGCGGCTCAGGCCCTGGGATGGAAGGTTTCCTCCGCCGGGGCGCTGGCGGAACTGGAGAACAAAGGCTTCCTGAAGAAAGAAACGGCGAATTCGTTTGCCGACAAGAACAGGCTCACCAATGGCGACACGTATATGATCGTGAAGGATCTGCGGGATGCGCTGGGCGCCAAATAAGGAAGACAGCCCGGCTATGCGCAGGCGTTCACGGCCCGGGTTTTGATTTTGTCATACAATTGTAATCTGATTTTCAGGCTTGTTTAAGGTTGGGGTCATATCCTATTCACACGACCCCCTTTTCATCATATAGACCCATTTGAACCTGCAGCACCCTGGCTGCAGGTTCCTTGTTTCAAGCCGGTCTTCAATGAGGCTGGTTCGTCAGTCCCGGCTTTTTTCGGCCGGTTTTTCGGCCGGCTCGCGGCAATCCTGGCAGTACAGTTTCCCGTCTCCGGCAATCACGCCGTCCAGAAAGCCGTCGCGGCAGTATACCGGCTTTCCGCAGCAACTGCATTCGCCCACCCGTTCGATCATGTCTGCGGCCTCCTTCCGTTTTCATGTTTTGATGATAGCACAGAAAAGCCGCATATTCGTGGAGATTTTGCAAAAATAACGGGGGAAATCTTGACTTTGCGTTTCGGCGCCGCTACAATCGGTTATATTATGAAAAGTCCTTGAAATTGGACAACCGATCCGCAGAAGGGACAAAGTAGTTCGTGACCGTCCGCCCAGAGAAGGAAGCCCCGGCTGAAAGCTTCCCCCGACGAACGAATGAACAGACCTCCCGGAGGACCGCGGCGAACGGCTCCGCCAAGGAGTGCCAGTAGCCGTCAGGCGTAGACGGGCGTTAACCGTTAAGTGCGGAGCCGGGCGGCGAGCCTGCCGGGTTCCGAATGTGGGTGGCACCACGGGTGATTAGGTGATCAAATCTCTCGTCCCTTGCGATATTGCAGGGGCGGGGGATTTTTTTCATTTTCACATGATTTTGTAAGGAGGGTTCGGCATGGCTTATCAAAAGCCGAAAGGAACGCAGGACATTCTGCCTCCCGAATCGGACAAATGGCAGGCGCTGGAAGCCAAGGCCCGGGAGCTTTGCCGCCGGTTCAATTACCGGGAAATCCGCACCCCGATTTTTGAACACACCGAGCTGTTCCGGCGCGGGGTCGGGGAAACGACGGATATCGTCGAGAAGGAAATGTACACGTTTCTCGATAAAGGCGGGCGCAGCATTTCCCTGAGGCCGGAAGGAACGGCGGGCGTGGTCCGGGCGTATCTGGAGAACAAGCTCTACGGGGAACCGGACGTCAGCAAGCTGTATTATCTCGGCCCGATGTTCCGCTATGAGCAGCCGCAGGCGGGACGCTACCGGCAGCTTCACCAGTTCGGCGTGGAGGCGTTCGGCTCGGAGGATCCCGGCCTTGATGCGGAAGTGATTTCGCTCGGCTACTCGTTCTATGCGGAGCTTGGAATCCGCAATGTGCGGGTGGAAATCAACTCGGTCGGGACGCCGGCGAGCCGGGAGGCTTACCGCGATACGTTGCGCGAGTTCCTGAAGCCTATCAAGGATACTCTCTGCAGGGACTGCCAGTCGCGGTATGACCGCAACCCGCTGCGGGTGCTGGACTGCAAGATCGACCAGCATCGCTTCGAGGGGGCGCCGTCCATTCTCGATTCGCTGGACGAGGAAAGCCGGAAGCATTTTGCGAAAGTACAAAAGCATCTGGCCGCGATGAACATTCCTTTCTCCATCAACCCCCGGCTTGTCAGAGGGCTCGATTATTACACGCACACGGCTTTTGAGTACAAAGCCGCAGGCATCGGAGCGATCGATACGATCGGAGGAGGCGGCCGCTACAACGGGCTGGTGGAACAAATCGGTGGCAAAGCCCAGCCGGGTGTCGGTCTCGGGATCGGACTCGAGCGGACCTTGCTGATTCTGGAGGCACAGGAAGTGGAGCTCCCGCAGGCCGGGCCGCTGGACGTCTATCTGATCGCACTCGGGGAGGCCGCGGAAGATAAGGTCGCCCAGCTGCTGCAGCAATTGCGGCAAGAAGGGCTGAGGGCGGACCGCGATTACCTGGGCAGAGGGCTGAAAGCCCAGATGAAAGCGGCCGACCGGCTGGGCGCCCGCTATACGGCCATTCTCGGCGAAGACGAGCTGGCGCGCGGGGAAATTTCGCTCAAGACGATGGCGACCGGCGAGCAGAAGAACGTGCCGCTGGACCGGTTGGCCGGATGGATTCCAAGTGAAGCAAGCAAAGAAGAGGAGGAACATTCCGATGATGCTCAAGACCCATCATTGCGGTGAATTAAGCAAAGCAAATGTAGGCGAGATCGTGACTTTGAACGGATGGGTACAGCGGCGCCGCGACCTGGGCGGTGTGCTGTTCATCGATCTGCGTGACCGCAGCGGCCTGGTGCAGATTGTGTTTAACCCGGATTTTTCCGGGGAAGCGCTGGCTGTCGGCGACCGCGCGCGCAACGAATACGTGCTGGCGGTCAAAGGAAAGGTAGTCGAGCGCGACCCGGAAACCGTCAATCCGAACCTCAAGACGGGGGAGATCGAGGTGCAGGTCACGGAAATAGAAATCATGAACACGGCGAAGAATCCGCCGTTCTTCATCGAAGACGGCATAGACATCGACGAGACGTTGCGCCTGAAATACCGCTATCTGGATCTTCGCCGTCCGGAGATGCAGAAGACGCTCATGCTCCGTTCGAAGGCGGCCAAAATTTTCCGCGACTTCCTCGACAGCCGCGGCTTTATCGAGATCGAAACCCCGATCCTGACGAAGAGTACGCCGGAAGGCGCGCGCGACTATATCGTACCAAGCCGGGTGCATCCGGGCGAATTCTACGCGCTGCCGCAGTCCCCGCAAATATACAAGCAGCTGCTGATGGTCAGCGGGCTGGAACGTTATTACCAGATTGCGCGCTGTTTCCGCGACGAGGATCTGCGCGCCGACCGCCAGCCCGAATTTACCCAGGTCGATATCGAGACCTCCTTCCTGTCCCGCGATCAGCTGCTTGAGATGATGGAGGAGCTTATCGTCCGCCTGATGAAGGAAACGACAGGGCGGGACATTCCCCGTCCGTTCCAGCGCATTACCTATGCCGACGCCATGGGCAAATACGGTTCGGATAAGCCGGATCTCCGGTTCGGGCTAGAGCTCTCCGACGTCTCCGACATTGTGGCCGGCAGCGGCGTGAAGGTATTCGCTTCCGTCATCGAGAAGGGCGGAGTGGTCAAGGCCCTGAACGCCAAAGGCTGCGGAACATGGAGCCGCAAGGAAATCGATGATCTGGTGCCGTTCGCGGCTCGCTACGGCGGCAAAGGTCTCGCCTGGATCCAGATCAAGGACGGCGAATGGAAGGGACCGATCGTCAAATTCTTTACTGAGGCGGAAATTTCCGCCCTGACCGAACGGCTGCAGGCCGAGGAAGGGGACCTGCTTCTCTTTTCCGCCGACAAGCCGAAAGTGGTCGCCGACGTGCTGGGCAATCTGCGCCTGAAGGTCGGCCGCGATCTCGGGCTGATCGACGATAACGAGTTCAAGTTCGCCTGGGTGATCGACTTCCCGCTGCTCGGCTGGGATGAAGAAGCGAAGCGGTACGTGGCCGAGCATCATCCGTTTACCCGGCCGCATGACGAAGATGTACCGCTGTTCGATACCGACCCGGGCAGCATTCGTGCGCAGGCATACGATCTGGTACTGAACGGCTACGAGGTCGGCGGCGGTTCGATGCGGATTTACCAGCGGGACGTTCAGGAGAAAATGTTCCGGGCACTGGGCTTCACGATGGAAGAAGCCTACGACAAGTTCGGCTTCTTGCTGAACGCCTTTGAATACGGTACGCCGCCGCACGGGGGGATCGCCTTCGGCTTCGACCGTCTGGTGATGCTGATCGCCGGCCGCAGCAACCTGCGCGAGACGATTGCCTTCCCGAAGACGGCAAGTGCAACGGATCCGCTGATGGACGCTCCCGGCCAGGTAGACGAGAAACAGCTGGAGGAGCTTTCGATCCGGGTAGCGGTGAAGGCTCCGGCAGGGAAATAAGGAGGCGGGTTCATGCTGCATCAATTTTCGCGCAACGAACTGGCCATCGGATCCGAAGGCCTGGAGGTCATGCGCCGGAGCACCGTCGCCGTCCTTGGTGTGGGCGGCGTCGGATCCTTCGCGGTCGAGGCGCTGGCCCGCAGCGGTATCGGGCGGATTGTCATGATCGACAAGGATGTCGTCGATATTACGAATATCAACCGGCAGCTGCACGCACTTCTGACGACCATCGGCCAGCCGAAGGCCGAACTGATGAAGGAGCGGATCGCACTCATTAATCCGGAGTGCGAAGCGGTTGCCCTGCGGATGTTTTACACCGAGGAAACGTGCGAGCAATTGTTCCGGTATCCGCTCGACTACGTCATTGACGCGTCGGATACGATCACCTACAAAATCCACCTGATCAAGGAATGCCTGAGGCGGAAAATTCCTCTGGTCTCCAGCATGGGGGCCGCCAACAAAATGGATCCGACCCGATTCCGGGTAGCCGACATCTCCAAAACAACGGTGGATCCGATCGCCCGTGTCATTCGCCAGAAGCTGCGGAAAGAGGGGATTACCCGGGGGGTCAAGGTTATTTTCTCCACAGAGGAGCCGGTTAGGCCGAGAACCGATGTCACCCGGCAGATTGTTCCGGAGAACGCGCCGGAGATCCGCAAGGCGCAGCAGCCTCCCGCCAGCAACGCGTTCGTGCCGTCGGTGGCCGGGCTGATTGCGGCGGGCGTAGTGGTGAACGATTTGCTGGCCAAAGCCAAACGGGGCTGAGGCTTTCGAACAATTGTTCCGCTGTGGTAGAATAGAGCATGTCGACGGGACGCAGATCCGGACATGCTCTTTTTTTTGCCCCGTTCGAGAGCGGAAGAAAGGGGAAGAATGCCGTGGATTTATTTACTTTTCAAGCTGAACAGGAGCCGCAATCGAAGCTGCTGGCCGACCGTATGCGTCCGGCCAGCCTGGATGAATATATCGGGCAGGAACATATTGTCGGCAAAGGCAAGCTGCTGCGGCGGGCGATCGAAGCCGATCAGGTCAGCTCCATCCTCCTGTACGGTCCTCCGGGGACGGGCAAAACAACCCTCGCGCATATCATTTCACACCGTACCCGGGCAGAATTCGTCAAGCTGAACGCGGTGGATGCATCTGTGAAGGAAGTGCGCGAGGTGATCGACCGGGCGGAGAGGACCAAGTTGATGTACGGCCGCAAGACGATTCTGTTTCTGGACGAGGTGCACCGCTTTAATACGTCGCGTCAGGACGCTCTGCTGCCGGCGGTGGAGCAGGGCATTATCATCTTCATCGGGGCCACGACGGAGAACCCCTTTCACCATGTGAACGGGGCTTTGCTCTCGCGTTCCACGCTGTTCGAGCTGCATGCCCTGACACCGGAGCATTCTCTGATTGCGCTGCGCCGCGCGCTGGCCGATGCCGACAAGGGGCTCGGCTTCCTGCCGCTGGCGGCCGATGACGAGGCGCTTGAGCATATCGCGCGGATGTCGAACGGCGACATCCGCCGGGCGCTCAACGCGCTGGAGCTGGCCGCGCTGACAACACCGCCGGAGCCGGACGGCACGATCCGCATCACGCTCGCGGTAGCCGAGGAATCGATCCGGCGGCCGAATGTGCAAGCGGATGAATCGACGCAGTATGACGTGCTGTCCGCTTTCCACAAAAGCATCCGCGGATCCAGCGACGCGGCGCTTTTCTGGTTTCTTTACGCGGTGGAGAAGCTGGGTATGGACCCGATGGTCTTTCTGCGGAGGCTGATCGTCGCCTGCAGCGAGGACATCGGACTTGCCAATCCCCAGGCGATGCCCCAGGCGGTCAGCGCGATGGATGCCTATCACAAGATCGGATGGCCGGAAGCGAAATATGTCATTTCCCAGGCAATATTGCTCGCGGTCGAAAGTCCCAAATCGAACGCCATTCCGCTTGCGATTGACCGGGCCATGAGGGCAATGGAGCAGGGAAAACGGATCGAGGTTCCCCTGCACCTGCGGGATGCCCATTACAAGGGGGCGGAACGGCTGGGTCATAAGGGCTACCTGTATCCCCATGACTATCCGAACCATTATGTGGATCAGGTCTACCTGCCCGAATTTCTGCATGGATCGACAATTTACGAGCCGACCGCGCAGGGGGCGGAAGAGAAACTGCGAATCAACCGCCAGCGCCGGAAAGGCAGCGGAAAGTAACCGTCCGCCGCCCGGGTACGGGCCGCAAGCAGCTGAAAGACCGCTCTCCGGGACCCTCTGAATGAGGATGTTCCGGAGAGCGGTCTCTTTTGTTTCTTTATTTACCTTGTGATCTGGGGCATGGGAACATTGCCGTGCACCTTGTCGATGATGCCCCCGCCCAGGCAAACCTCGCCTTGGTAGAAGACGACGGCTTGGCCGGGTGTGACGGCTTTCTGCGGCTCGTCAAACTGCACCTCGCCGATGCCGCCTTCGCGGAATGTCAGGGTCACACCCTGATCGGGTTGACGGTAGCGGAATTTGGCGGTACAGCGGTATGGTCCTGCAGGCGGTTCGCCGCTGATCCAGTTCATGTCCGTCGCGGTCAGGCCGGCGGAGTAGAGGGCCGGGTGCTTGTCTCCCTGAACAACATACAGGATATTGTTCTCGAGATCTTTCCCGGCGACAAACCACGGTTCACCGGTGCCGGAACCGCCGATTCCGAGTCCTTGACGCTGGCCGAGCGTGTAATACATCAGCCCGTCATGCCGACCCTTCCGTTCTCCGTCCAGGGTAAGTATTTCACCGGGGGAGGCCGGCAGGTAATGGCTCAGGAATTCTTTGAAATTCCGCTCCCCGATAAAGCATACTCCGGTGCTGTCCTTCTTCCTGGCTGTCGCGAGTCCGGCCGCGGCCGCCAGCTCCCGCACCCTGGCCTTGGGCAGGTGGCCGATCGGGAAGATGGCCCTGGACAGCTGATACTGATTGAGCGCATTCAGAAAATAAGTCTGATCCTTGTTGGGATCTTTGCCCCGCAGCAGCCGGTAACGGCCGTCCGACTGATCCACGCGGGCATAATGGCCGGTGGCGATATAATCCGCGCCGAGGTCCAGCGCCTTGTCCAGAAATTCACCGAACTTGATTTCGCGATTGCACATGACATCGGGATTGGGGGTCCGCCCTTTTTTATATTCATCGAGAAAATAGGCGAAAACTTTGTCCATGTATTGTTTTTCAAAATTTACCGTATAGTAGGGAATGCCGATTTGATCGCACACTCTCCGCACGTCTTCCGCGTCTTCTTCCGCCGTGCAGCGGCCGAATTCATCCGAATCGTCCCAATTTTTCATGAAGACGCCGATGACTTCATATCCCTGTTCCTTCAGAAGCAATGCGGAGACCGATGAATCGACGCCGCCGGACATCCCGAGCACTACGCGTTGCTTAGCCGCCATATCGGTTTCCTCCTAGTTAATTGTATTTTAAGCCTATTCCATTATAATACGAAAACGGCGGATTCGCCGGAGCTCCCGCTTTGCTTGTCCTTGCCGGAAAAACAACGCCCTGCGAACGGGCGTTATGGAACCATAATAAATATTTTCATCAATATGTCAAGTTTTTTATGTATGGCACCTCAATGTTGTGTTAACATATATATACTATGGGTATAATTTACCTATTGATGAATCAGAATAGAGGTGCTGTTTTGAAGATTTCCACAAAAGGCCGTTATGGACTTACCATTATGATGGAGCTTGCTGCCAAGCATGGGGTCGGTCCCACCTCTTTGAAGAGCATTGCCGAGAAAAATTCTTTATCCGAGCATTACCTGGAGCAGCTGATCGCCCCGCTCCGCAACGCCGGTCTGGTGAAAAGCGTACGGGGAGCGTATGGGGGGTATGTTCTGGCCCGCGCTCCGGAGGAAATTACGGCGGGAGACATCATCCGGGTGCTGGAAGGGCCGATCAGCCCGGTCGATTTTACCGAAGAGGACGATCCGGCCAAGCGCGACCTCTGGATGCGTATCCGCGACAGCATTGCCCATGTACTCGACACCACGACCCTTGCCCATTTGATCAGCTTCCAGGGCGAAGGCGTATCCGATAAATATATGTTCTACATTTGACGGTGACCGCAATGAAACGAATTTATCTGGATCACGCGGCGACCACGCCGGTAGCTCCGGAAGTGCTGGACGCCATGCTGCCTTATTTCCGGGAATCATACGGCAATCCGTCAAGCCTGCATCACTTCGGCCGCGAAAGCCGCAGGGCCGTTACGGAGGCACGCGATCTGCTGGCCGATTATCTGGGTTGTTCCCCTTCCGAGCTCGTCTTTACCGGCGGCGGCACAGAAAGCGACAATTTGGCGCTGTTCGGGGCGGCGGAGGCTTACTTGCATTCCCTTCCGGAGCAATCCCGGGGAGCGCGGGGGCATATTATCACTTCCTCGGTTGAGCACCATGCCGTTCTGTATGCTTGCGAAAGGCTGGAGCGGGAAGGCTTCCGCGTTACCTATCTTCCGGTTGATGCGACCGGCCGCATTCGCCTGGACGAGCTGGAGGAAGCACTGGCGCCGGATACGTTTCTGGTCAGCCTGATGATGGGCAACAACGAGGTAGGGACACTGCAGCCCATTGCGGAAGCGGGCGCCATGCTGCAGGACAGAGGCATCATCTTCCATGTGGACGCCGTGCAGGCCTTCGGCTGCGAGGACATCCGCCTGGACAAGCTTCCGGTCGATTTGATGAGCTTCTCGGCGCACAAGATTAACGGCCCGAAAGGCGTCGGGGCTTTATACCTGAACCGCCGGCTCGGCAAACGGTGGGTTCCGCAGTCGAGCGGGGGCGGCCAGGAACGGGGGCGCCGTTCCGGCACGGAGAATGTGCCGGGAATCGTCGGTTTCGGCCAGGCGGCCAGGCGGCTCCAAAAACTTGGCCCGCAGAGGAAACTTTTCCTGGAAAAGCTCCGTCATCTTTTCATAGAGACGCTGCAAGCTTCTCTGGCAAACGAGGAATTTGCGGTAAACGGTCATCCGGAGGAGAGACTGCCCCATATTGTCAATGTGAGTTTTCCGGGTGCGGACACGGCTACGTTGCTGATGAATCTCGACCTGGAAGGCGTGGCCGCCGCCAGCGGATCGGCCTGTTCGGCGGGCTCCCATGAAATCTCGCACGTGTTGAAAGCGATGCGGCTTTCCCCCGAATGCACGGCTTCGGCCGTCCGTTTCAGCTTCGGTCTTGACAATACGCCGGCAGAAGCGGAGGCTGCCGCAAAAATAACTGCAACCATTGTCCGGCGAATCCGTAATAGATAGCTGGGGAATCGGCACAGGCAAAATGGCGGCGGCCGGCCGCTGTTTGCAACATCATTTGTGATATGGCAGGAGGAGCCGATTTTGCGCAAAGCTCAAGATGTCATCAATCTGCCTGTCATCGACGTATCGACAGGGAAACAGCGCGGAACTGTCAAGGATCTGGTTCTGGACTCCAATTTGCAGGTTCTCGGCATGATCGTCGACAGACGGAATTGGTTTTCAGCCGCCCGTTTTCTTCCCTGGGAGGATATTCTGGCCATTGGAACCGATGCGGTCACGATTGCCGGGGTACAAGTTTTGCGGAGCCTGGAGGAATGGAAGAATACCGGCACCCTGCTGTCGGGGGAACGCAGGATGAAGGGTCTTCCGGTCATTACGCGCGACGGCAGACAGCTCGGCATGGTGGAAGATGTTTACTTTGGACAAGAATTGGGTACAAAGATAGTAGGATACGAATTGACGCAAGGTCTGATTGACGATCTGCAGGAAGGGCGGAAATGGCTGCCTGCCGGGGAAGCCATACTCTTTGGCGATGATGCCGTCATCGTCCCTGCAGAATATGCGGAACAACTGAAGGAAACGAAGCCATCTCATTACGAATAGGGTGATATAATCATGCGGTGTCCGAATTGCAATTCCAAAGATATCGGCAAAATCGGTTCTCATCAATTTTATTGCTGGGGATGTTTCATTGAATTGACGGTTAACGGTGAAAAAATGTCCGTCTATCAGGTTGAGGAGGACGGGACGCTGAGCTCGCTGGACGACTTGTTCTTTGAAGAAGAAATTCCCCAGATTCAAGCCACCTGATTCCGGCAAAACGACAGAACGACATAACCATACTGTGCAAAAAACATCCGTGCGGGCCTTTGAAAAGGAACCAGCGGATGTTTTTTGTCATCCCCGCGATTAATTCTCCCGGGTTGTACATATACTGTATTAATCGAGGGCAGGAATGCAAAAAAGGGGAAAGGGACATGGACCGTTTTACCAAAAACCGCTGGTTCGTCGTGCTCGTTTACACACTGATCTGCCTGCTGATTTTGTATCTGCTGCTGCTGATCAAACCTATGCTGGCCTCTGTCTACGCCTTTCTGAAGGCAGTGCTGGCTCCGTTCTTTGCGGCCTTGGTCATTTCCTATGTGCTCCATCCCGTGGTAAGTCTGCTGAACTCCCGGAAAGTGCCGCGAACGGTAGCCGTGCTCCTGATCTACGCTGTCTTTCTCACCAGTATGGCGGTGATCCTGATGAACCTGATTCCGATGTTCATGAAGCAGATCCAGGAGTTGAACGAGCACCTGCCCGACCTGACTATGCGGGCCCAAAGCCTGTTCGACGGGCTGAACCGCAGCGAGATGCTGCCGGAAAGCGTAAGAGAGGGCATATCTCATTCGCTCGCCAAACTGGAGGATGGAATCAGCCTGACCGTCTCCAGATATATCGACGGCATCGGCAATACGATCAATACGCTGTTCCTGGTTTTTATCGTTCCTTTTCTGGCTTTTTACATTTTGAAAGATTTCCGGCTGATCGAGAAGACAGCTTTGACGTTCGTGCCGAAAACCCGGCGCCGGCAGGTTGTGAATATGCTGGTGGAGATCGATACGGCGCTCGGAAATTACATCCGCGGCCAGTTTCTGGTCTGTCTGCTGATCGGAATCCTGGCGTACATCGGCTATTGGCTGATCGGAATGCCATATGCGCTGCTGCTCGCCAGCATTGTGGCGGTATTCAATATTGTTCCGTACCTCGGTCCTTTTATCGGAGCCGCTCCCGCTCTCATCGTCGCTTCGACGATTTCCTTCCGCATGATGCTGTTTGTCGTTCTGGTGAATACTGCCGTCCAGATTCTGGAGGGAAATGTCATCTCCCCCCAGGTGGTTGGCCGCACTCTGCATATGCACCCGCTGGCGATTATTTTCGCCCTGCTCGTCGGCGGCGAGCTGGCCGGCATCCTCGGGCTCATTCTGGCGGTTCCTTTCTTTGCCGCGCTCAAAGTGCTGATCCATCACCTTTCGCAATATTATATCCAGCGCAAAACGTAATTCCCCGAGAGGGCCGGCGGGAAAAACCCGGCCGATTCGTGTATTCGATGCAAGCCGGCGTCAAGTTCCCGCCGGCTTTTTTCGTGTTGAAACCTTTGCGCCGCTTGCACCGTATAACAGAGTATGGAAGAGTACGTCGTTCCAGGAAAAAGCGGAAAGCGGGGATGCGGATGGCCGGTCTTTTTTGGTGCTGCTTTGCCGGCGGTGTGCTGTTCGCGCTGGCCACGATACTATTCGGCGACCTTTTTCAGACGGATCACCTTCATTTCATTCAACCTGTTGTTGCAGTGGGCGGGATTACCGTCTTCGGCGCCGCCGGCATTTTGCTTGAGCGCTATTCCGGCTGGCCGGCGCCGGCCATTCTGGCCGCGGCCCTGCTGGCCGCTGTCATCGTCTCGCTGCTCCTGTATTTCCTGTATGTGAAACGAATGAAAGAAGCCGAAAATTCGGTCGGATTTTCCATGCAGGAGCTGGGCGGACGCATAGGCGAGGTGCTGACGGCGGTGCCGGAACACGGTTATGGCGAAGTGCTTGTCAAGATCGGCGCCGGCGTAACCAACCAGATTGCCGCCAGTTTCGACGGGGAGAGTCTTCCCACCGGTACGAGGGTGGTCGTGGTGGAAGTGAGGGACGGCACCTTGTATGTTTCGCGCTTGAACGACAAAAATGAAGGGATGGATGGGGATGCCTGATTTTTTGACAATTCCGGCAATCGTAGCAGGGGTGATCGTCGTACTGGGTCTCGCGTTCTGGGCGAGATACAAGACCGTAGGACCGGATGAGGCGATGATCGTCACCGGATCGTTTCTCGGCTCCAAAAATGTGCTCTCCGAGGATTCGGGCCGCCGGATCAAGATTGTCCGCGGCGGCGGCGCCTTCATCCTGCCGGTGTTTCAGCAGGCGGAATTTATTTCGCTCTTATCCCATAAGCTGGATGTTTCGACGCCTGAAGTTTACACCGAGCAGGGAGTGCCCGTCATGGCGGACGGCGTGGCC
>Ga0310827_100258_pt1 | contig 53776 bp, 54 predicted proteins | sample WT_ome_2_FD_201309 | JGI IMG/M metagenome (GOLD analysis project Ga0310827, IMG submission 201309) | Sorghum-adapted microbial communities enriched on wild type (WT) sorghum from Joint BioEnergy Institute, Emeryville, California, United... ... | reverse complement strand
AGCACTTCAAAAGCTCCGCTCGACTTGCATGTATTAGGCACGCCGCCAGCGTTCGTCCTGAGCCAGGATCAAACTCTCCAATAAAATCGTTCTTAACGAACGTTTATTTCAAGTTGATTAAGCTCACGAAATTTACGTTGTCTTCTTCATTCGTTGTTCAGTTTTCAAAGAGCCATGATTTCACTGCCGCCATCAGGCCCGAAGCACCTTCATTGCTTGTCCACTATTGCCCAGCGGCGACTTTTATAAGATATCACATCATGGGTATGCTATGCAAGTGTTATTTTTTTCTTTTTTTAATAAATCGTTAAAAATCAGGAAAGAGCGCCGGGATACGACGCTCTTCTGCGAGATGTGCTATTCCCGCTCCCGCATCAGCGGGAACAAAAGCACGTCGCGAATTGACGGGGAATCCGTGAGCAGCATGACCAGCCGATCTATGCCAATGCCCAATCCGCCTGTCGGGGGCATTCCGTATTCTAATGCACGGATGAAATCTTCGTCCATCATATGCGCCTCTTCATTTCCTTGCTCCCGTTCACGAAGCTGGGCTTCGAAGCGCTCGCGCTGGTCAATGGGATCGTTAAGCTCGGTGAATGCATTGGCATGCTCGCGGGCAACAATAAACAGTTCAAACCGGTCGGTAAATCGCGGGTCTTCCCCATTTTTTCTGGCCAAAGGCGAAATCGCCACCGGATGCCCGTAAACAAAGGTCGGCTGGATCAGGGTAGACTCCACATGCGTTTCAAAAAATTGATTCACAATATGTCCGAAGGTCATATTCGGCTCTACCGGAACATTATGCCGCCTGGCCAATTCATGAGCTTCCTGATCGGACATTTGCCGGCTGAAATCGACTCCGACCACCTCCCGAATCGCATCCACCATGGAAACCCGACGCCAGGGAGGGGCCAGATCGATTTTCTGTCCCTGATAGGTTATTTGGGTCGTCCCTAATACTTCCCGGGCGATATGAGAGATCAGGTTCTCTGTCAAGGCCATGATGTCCTTATAGTCCGCATAGGCCTCGTAAAGCTCGATCATCGTAAACTCGGGATTATGTCTCGTCGAAACCCCTTCGTTCCGATATACCCGTCCGATTTCGTAGACCTTCTCCAAACCGCCCACAATCAGTCTCTTCAAATGCAGTTCAATGGCAATCCGCATATAAAGCTGCATATCCAGCGCATTGTGATGGGTGATAAACGGACGGGCGGCTGCTCCTCCCGCAATCGCATGCATGGTCGGCGTCTCGACTTCCAAATATCCGTGATCATCCAGGTAACGGCGCATCGATTGGATAATTCTGGAGCGCAAAATAAAGGTTTCCTGCACTTCCTGGTTCATGATTAAATCGACATAGCGCTGACGATAACGCATCTCCACGTCCTTCAATCCGTGGAATTTATCAGGAAGTGGATACAGCGATTTGGATAGGATATCCAGATCGCTGACCTTGACGGAAATCTCGCCGGTTTTGGTCTTAAAAATGATACCTTGAACCCCGATAATATCGCCGATATCCAGAAGATCGAAAGCCTTGTATTTTTGCTGACCGACGGCATCCTGACGTACATAGATCTGAATTCGTCCGGTGATGTCTTGAAGATGGGCGAACGATGCCTTGCCCATTCCCCTCTTCTGCATAATGCGGCCGGCTAGCCGGACTTCTGCGTGGATTTGCTCCAATTCCTCTGCCGATTTGTCTTCATATGCCTTGACATGGGAGACATGGTGGGTTTGCTCGAATTTTTTGCCGAACGGATCAAATCCAAGCTGGCGAAGCTCGTCCAGCTTGTTGCGGCGAATCACCAGCAATTCGTTTAATTCCAAGTCCTGACTCAACATATTCAGCTCCTTCATCCCTCTATGCAGTTGCAAAAATATCCACGAAAAAAGCTTCCATAGGAAGCTTTCTCGGAAACATTGCGTTAAAAAAGCTTATTTCTTGATATCGACGATTTCGTATTGAATGACTCCGGCCGGAACATTGACGTCAACAACGGATCCTTTCTTCTTCCCAATGATCGCCTTGCCGACTGGGCTTTCATTGGAGATTTTGTTCTGAAACGGATCCGATTCCGCTGTTCCGACGATTAGATACTCCACTGTATCGCCAAACTCAAGGTCCTTCAGAATCACCTTGGAGCCTATGCTCACCGTATCCGTATCCACCTCGTCATTGTTGATAATACGGGCATTGCGCAGCATTTTCTCCAGTGTAATGATGCGGCCTTCAATGAAGGCTTGCTCATTCTTGGCGTCTTCATACTCCGAGTTCTCGCTGATGTCGCCATAACCAATTGCAATCTTGATTCTCTCGGCCACCTCGCGCCGCTTCACCGACTTCAGATGTTCGAGCTCTTCCTCCAGTTTCTTCAAGCCTTCCTGAGTCAGAATAACCTCTTTTTCCGTCATTCGCTTAATCTCCCGTCATGTGAAAGATTTTTCATACTTGAGAATCCGTCTATTCCGGTACGGTATGGCAAGGGTCGATTCACATTGCATGAAATCACAATTCATAAATATATTGCGTATTTCTGCGGAGATGAATAGGGAATTTTATTGACTGATTATATTGCAAGCCCCGGGAAATGTCAATGATCATCAAATCCTGCTTCCAGAGCGCATTAGTGGATGACTTCGACGGATTTTTCCACGTTTTCTCCCTCTTGCTTCAAACTTTCGACATATTCCGTCAAAACCTGTACCATGGCAACCCGATCCGTCAATTCCATAATCGTATCCTTGACCCGCGCTGCTCCGGGAAGTCCTTTCAAGTACCAGGCCATATGCTTGCGCATTTCTTTGACTGCCACTTTCTCTCCCTTGAGGGCTACCAGCCGGTCAAGATGCAGAACCGCAATGCGCATTTTTTCCTGCGGAGAAGGCTCCTCCAGAAGTTCGCCCGTTGTCAGGTAATGAACGGTCCGATAAAGCATCCAGGGGTTTCCCAACGCTCCGCGCCCGATCATAACCCCGTCGCAACCCGTATAATCCAGCATACGCTTGGCGTCTTCAGGGGTGAATACATCGCCGTTGCCGATAACCGGAATGGAAACCGCCTCTTTAACCTCCTTAATAATATCCCAATTGGCCTTCCCGGTATACATCTGGACACGGGTCCGTCCATGCAGGCTTACGGCCTGGCCGCCCGCCCGCTCCACAGCCTTGGCATTCTCTACGGCAAAAATGTGTTCGTCGTCCCAGCCCATGCGCATTTTCACCGTCACGGGCTTGCTGACAGCGGCAACAACAGCGGAAACCATTTCTTCAATCTTTCCCGGATCCAGCAGCCAACGGGCTCCGGCGTCGCATTTGGTAATCTTGGGTACCGGACATCCCATGTTGATATCGATGATATCGGCATTGGTTCGGGTATCCACCACCTTGGCCGCCTCGACAAGGGTCTCTTTATCCCCGCCGAAAATTTGCAGACTGAGCGGCTTCTCCCGTTCGTCGACGTAGAGCATTTCCAGGGTGCGCTGGTTGCCGTGAAGAATGGCTTTGTCGCTGACCATCTCGGCACATACCAGCCCGCATCCGAATTCCTTGGCAATCAGCCGGAAGGCCGGGTTGCAAACCCCGGCCATGGGAGCCAGCACGACATTATTTTTCATCTCGATATTTCCAATTTTCAACAACGTTCCTCTACTCCTTCCGAACATCGCCCGCGGCCAGAAGCTCCTCATAACGGACGCCCAGCGCTTCGGCGATTCTTCCGACGATCCGCTCATCCGCTCTTCGGGTTCCTCTTTCGATGGCGCCCAGGACGGCAATGGAGACACCGATTTTGTCCGCCAATTCGTTCTGTGTGTATCCCTTCAATTTGCGAAAGGCCCGGATCCGTTGAGCCAGGACGTTTTTTTCCATCGTGCCACGCCTTCCTTTCCATCGAGTTTGCCCAGCAGTTCGGTCAAGGATTCGTTTTCGGGAAGAACATTCCTTTCAAAAACTTCGGCGAGCGGAATCAGCACGAAAAGACGTTCTTTCATGCGGGGATGCGGAACCTGCAAGTCGTCTTCCTCAATCTGCAAATCCCCGTAAAGCAGCAAATCAAGGTCGATTGTCCGGGGACCCCATCGAATGTCGCGCACCCTGCCCAATCTCAGTTCAATCTCCTGCATTGCCTGTAAAAGGCCCCGAGCGGACAAAAAAGTGCGCACAACGCAAACCATATTGAGGAAAGGCGCTTGGTCCAGATACCCAACGGGTTCGGTTTCATAGATCGAAGAACAGCGGGAAACCGCAATCTCCCGGTGTGTATTCAATAATAGCACGGCTTGACGCAGGTACGTCTCACGGTCCTCGATGTTGGATCCGAGCCCGATATAGGCTTCGACTCCAGCGGCTTGGGGCTCTTCCATAGGGTTCAGGCTCTCTTTCTCGTCAATTCCACCGCAACCCCGTCAAAGCCGATCGGAAGCGGCGGGTTGGGTTTGGTCACGCGTATGGTCAAATCGTTAACCCTAGTATAAGTTTGCAGTACGCGGGATGCAACATGCTCCGCCAGAGCTTCTATTAATTGGAAGGGCTTCCCCTCGACAATGCTTTTCACCAGTCCATAAACTTCGGCGTAATTGATCGTATCCTCCAGACGATCACTTTTGCCGGCTGCGGATAAATCCAGACTTAATTCCAGGTCTACGCAAAATTTCTGCCCCAGCTTGTTTTCTTCGGGGTAAACCCCGTGATAACCGTAGAATTCCATATGCCGCATGATCATTTTATCCATTGGCCACATCCCTCCCTTCGGGTTATTCCGTCCGGTCAATCGACCGCCAGGCCGCGGTCCAGCATGGCATCCGCCATTTTCACAACCCGTTTCATCTGCTTGACATCGTGGACACGCACCATTTGACAGCCTTGAACCATACCGTAGACAAGAGTAGCGGCTGTTCCTTCCACCACGTCATCGGGGGGAAGATCCAGTGTCAGGCGGATCATACTTTTGCGGGATGTGGCGAGCAGCACCGGGTAACCGAGACAGCTCAAGGCTTTCAGCCCGTTCATGACGGTGAGGTTGTCTTCGTATGACTTGGCGAACCCGATTCCGGGGTCGAGAATGATCCGGTCTTCCCGAATTCCGGCCTGTTTGGCGATGTCCAGGCTTTCCCTGAGGTCGGAAATCATGCTGCTGATTATGTTTCCTTCCTTCCGCTCGCGGTTATTGTGCATCAGGATAACCGGGCAGCCGAAATCCCGAATCACCCGGGCCATTTCCGGATCGGCCGTCAGCCGCCATTGGTCGTTAATTAAATGGGCACCGGCCTTAAGCGCCTCACGGGCGACCTCCGCTTTATACGTATCAATGGAAATCGGGATGCCAATTTCCCCCTGGAGCGCCTTTACGACAGGAATCACCCGTTCCAGCTCCGTTTCCAGCGGAACCTTCTCCGCGCCGGGCCGGGTCGATTCTCCGCCCAGATCGATCAGATCGGCTCCCTCCGCTTCCATTTCCTTGGCCCGCCGGACAGCGGCTTCGATGGTGATATAGCTTCCGCCATCCGAGAAGGAATCCGGTGTAACGTTCAAAATTCCCATGACCAGTGTCCGTTCCCGCATATCCAGCTCCCGCCCGCGGCATTCCATGCGTACCTTTACGGCATGCCGGCTGCGTCGTTCGCCCTCGAGCATTTCACCCATCTCCGCAGACAAACGGGCGAAATCCGGCAAGGAAGCCAAGATCCGCACAGCCGCTTCCATCTCTGAACGGAGGGCGGCAAAACCGATGGCAAGAGTTTCTTCCCCGCGAACCTCCTTAACGGAAGATTTGGCGAACACAGGACTGGCTTGGCGCAGGAGAGACAGCTCCTCCGGAAGCAAACGCTCCACCCGGACCTTAAGAAAAATCTCGCCTGCCGGGCCGATCATCCGGTCCAAAATATGCGGATTGTAGTGCATATCGATTCCCCCTGTCAAATCGTATCCGGGTACTTGCCCGATTTCGGTTCAGGCTCGCTTCCGATATTCGACGTTTCACGCTGGTACAGCCGCTGAAGCCTGCGGGTCCATTCCCCCGGCAATCCTCCATTTGGGAGAAAGCAGTTTCCATCGCCGTCGAAAAACCGGGAAACGGGGAGTATCTCCTGAATGGAATTGGTCAGGAAAGCCTCCTCTGCCAGCAGAAGCTGATCCCAGGTAAACAGTCCTTCAACCAGCCGCCCTCCCAACCGGTGTACGGTTTCCGCTACCCACCGGCGGGTTACGCCCGGGAGGATCCCGGTATCCAGGGACGGAGTGTAAACCACTCCTTCCCGGACAAAAAAGAGGTTGCTGACAATACCTTCCGCCACATACCCGCGGGAATCGAGAAAAAGCCCCTCCGCTCCTCTGGCCCAGGGATAAGAGGCCAATTCCCGTTTGGCCAAAATATTGTTCATATAGTGGAGCGACTTGAGCCGAACCCGCCCTTCCGGGGAATTCCGCGCCAGTTTCAGCAGCTGGACCGGCTTCCCGCGAAGTTCCCCCGAATCGGAGGAAGCAGGCAGCGGTTTGACATACAGAAGAACCGTCGGATTCGGATACGCTCCGTCCGGAAGTCCGAGAAGGCCGGTTCCTGCCGTGACGGTGAGACGAAAATATCCGTCCGCCAGCCCGTTCGCTTTCAGAATCTCATCCGCCCACGCTGTTACTTCGTCCGCTCTTGCCCGAAATGCTATGCCCAACTCGCGGCAGCCTTCATGGAGCCGCTGCAAATGCCAGTCCAGCAGAAACGGGCGCCCCTGATACGTGCGAAACGTTTCAAACACTCCCATACCGTAAAGAAAACCGTGATCGTAAATGGAGACCACGGCTTCCTGATCGGTTTGCAATTTCCCGTTTACATGAATGATCACTGCCGTGCTCCATCAGCGGCTTTGGCCCCGACAAAATTGCGGAGGATCTGCATGCCGTGCTCGGTAATGACCGATTCCGGGTGAAACTGTACGCCCTCAATGGGAAATTCCTTGTGCCGGAGCCCCATGATTTCTCCTTCAGCTGTCTCCGCACTGATTTCCAGGCAATCGGGAAGGGTATCCCGGCGAACTATCAGGGAGTGGTAACGTGTCGCGGTGAATGGGGAAGGAATGTTCCGAAAAATGGTTTTCCCGTCATGGTAAATCGGCGAAGTTTTCCCGTGCATCAGATTCTCCGCCCGGATGACTTCACCGCCGAACGCTTGACCGATCGTCTGATGGCCGAGACAAACCCCGAGGATCGGAATCTTGCCCTGGAAGCGGCGGACAAGATCCAGACTAATCCCGGCTTCATTGGGGGTACAGGGTCCCGGGGAAATCAAAATGCGATCGGGAGCCAGCCTTTCGATATCCTGTACCGTCATTTCGTCATTGCGGCGAACGACAATGTCCTCCCCGATCTCCCCCAAATATTGGACCAGGTTGAACGTAAACGAATCATAATTATCAATGACGAGTATCATGAGGGATCCTCCTCTATTTATATTGCTCGCTGCACAGAATCGCTTTCCACATCGCTTTGGTCTTGTTCAGTGATTCCTTGTATTCCCGCTCGGGAACCGAATCAATGACAATCCCCGCACCGGCCTGAACGTGCCCCATTCCTCCGGAGACGGCCAGAGTGCGAATAATAATATTAAATTCCATATTTCCACTATAGTCAATCCATCCGATCGATCCGGTATAGACCCCCCTGCGGACCGGTTCCAGTTCTTCAATTATTTCCATCGTCCGGATCTTGGGGGCTCCCGTTATAGTTCCTCCGGGAAATGTAGCGGCAATGACATCATAAGCATCCTTTCCCTCCGCCAATTCCCCATGTACTTCGGAAACGATATGCATAACGTGCGAATAGCGCTCGATCGCCATCAATTCCTTGACTTTGACGCTTCCGTATTTGCAGATCCGGCCCAAATCATTCCGTTCCAAATCGACAAGCATAATATGCTCCGCTCGTTCCTTCTCGCTGGACAGAAGTTCTTCGGACAGCATTTGGTCTTCCTCCGGGGTTTTTCCCCGGCGCCTGGTGCCGGCGATGGGCCGTGTGCGGACAAAGTTCCCTTCCAGCTGCACAAGAAGTTCGGGCGAACCGGACACCAGCTGCAGTTCTCCCAAATTCAAATACCCCATATAGGGAGAAGGATTGATCAGGCGCAGCCATTCGTATACTTCCTCCGGCAAGCTTCGCAGGCGTCGGCTCTGACGGACCGACAGATTCACCTGGAAAACGTCTCCGGCGGAAATATACTGCTGGATCCGCCGCACGGCTTCCTTGAACTCTTCCCGGGTAAAACTGCGGGTCATTCCGTCAATCGCATCGATGTCAAGCGGCTGCGAATCGCCCGACAGCAGACGAAGCCGGCGTTCCAGGCTCCGCACCGCCTCGTCCGTGCGATTTTCCCTCTCCCATTCGTCCCACAGCGCTTTCATCTCCATGACTTGCAAAACGGCGGTTTCGTAAGCTTTCCGTAGAGTCCCGCTGTCCGCAGCCAGGGAAGGGACTTGACTATGAACGCAGCAGTACAGACTGTTCTCGAGGTGGTCAATTACCCATATACGGTCAAAACGCGCAAAGCAGTAATCGGGCATGGACAAATCGTCTGCCGCTATCTCCGGAATCCGTTCAATGGAACGGATCACATCGTATCCCCAATATCCGACACAGCCTCCAAGGAATTTGGGAAGCCCCTCCGGTCTGGGCGACCGATAGGGAGACATCCACCTGCGAACCAGGTCCAATGGGGTTCCTTCCCAGACCCGGCTTCCGTTGAGTGAGGAATCATCCACGATCGCCCGATTTCCTTTTCCCCGGATCGAGGATGCCGGATCAAGTCCCAGGAAAGAGTACCTTCCTTCCTTGCCGCTTTCCAGCACGAAATATTGCCGGCCTCCTCTTTTCCATACCCGTTCCCAGGTCGGAAAACGTTCCGGGGCAGCGGGAAACCGGCCGATACAAGGAAGAAGCGTAAACTTCCCGGACCAATCCTCCCATTCGTCCCAGGTTGTGAGCAGCATTTGGCAACCGCCCCCTCTATCTTATATGGAATCCATTCCGACGGGAACAAAAGAACCCCCCACGCCTGGTGAGGGGCCTTCATCCAGAAGATCATCTATTCTTCGAAATTATACAAAGGCGTACTGAGATAACGTTCCCCGTTGCTCGGAACAATCGCGACTACACGCTTGCCTTTGCCCAATTCCTTGGCCACTTTGAGCGCGGCGAATATGGCAGCACCCGAGGAGATTCCTCCGAGGACTCCTTCTTCCTTTGCCACGCGGCGGGAGGTTTCGAATGCCTCTTCATTATCCACAGTGATGACTTCATCATAAATTTCCGTGTTCAAAATGCTGGGGACAAATCCCGCTCCCAATCCCTGCAGCTTATGCGGACCGGGTTTACCGCCGGACAAGACGGGGGATGCGGCGGGTTCGACGGCATAAATTTTGATGTCCGGGAAATGTTTGCGAAGCACTTCGCCCGCGCCGCTGATCGTTCCGCCGGTGCCGATCCCGGCTACGAAAGCGTCCAATTTGCCGTCCAGGGATTGAATGGCTTCGACAATTTCCGGGCCTGTCGTTTCGCGGTGAATGGCTACATTCGCCGGATTGTCGAACTGCTGCGGCATGAAATACCCCGGGTTGGCCGCCAAAATTTCCTCTGCCCGCCTGATCGCGCCCTTCATCCCTTCCGATCCGGGAGTGAGCACCAATTCAGCCCCGTAGGCACGCAGCAGATTGCGGCGTTCCATACTCATCGTTTCGGGCATGACGACGATGATCCTATACCCTTTGGCCGCCGCCACCATGGCAAGGCCGATCCCGGTATTTCCGCTCGTAGGCTCGATAATCGTATCTCCCGGCTTCAACTTGCCTTCCTTCTCGGCGGCTTCCACCATGCTGATGGCAATACGGTCCTTGACGCTGGAACCCGGATTTTGATACTCCAGCTTGACATAGACTTCAGCACTGCCTTCCGGGACAACCCGGTTCAAACGGACCAACGGCGTATCCCCGATCAATTGTGTAATGCTTTGGACGATTTTTGCCATTCAAGAGCCCCTCCCACATTGTTAATTCATTTATTCCGATTACATTAGTTGGTTTTCCTGTTTTTATCTTATCAATGTGGACATCTGTTGTCAATAACCTTATCGAAGAGCGGGATCGAGAACCTGGGCCTGATACTTCTCCCGCAATTGGCGGGTCAAATCGTTCAGGGAAGGAGCTTTTTGCAGAGCCAATTGGCGGCGGATCTTCTCCCTGATCTCCGCCTGCTGCGCCGGGTCCATATTTTTGCGGCCGGTCACTTGAATGATCGCATAGCCGACCCCGCCCAGTTTGATGGGAGCGCTGATTTCATTGATTTCCAAAGCTTTGGCCGCCTGAAGAATGCGGCTGTCTACGAACGGATCATTCTCTTCCACCCAACCCCTGTCGCCTCCATCGTTACGGGTCGCATCATCAAGAGACTGATCCTTTGCCAAAATTTCGAAGGAAACTCCCTTGTTCAATTGTTTTACAATTTGCTGGGCCTTCTCCAGGGTCGAGGTGACGATTTCCCGGAAGCGGATCTGATTGTGTGCCTGGACTTCCCCGGGATGGGCAGCCAGGTATTGATCCACCTCTTTATCGGTAATCTTGATGTCCCGGGTGGCAATCCGTTCCAGGAGAAGCTTGTAATACGTTTCCGTCTTCAGGCTCTCTTTATCCATGCCCACTTCTTTCATCGCTTGATAAAACGCGTCCTCGTCCTCGTACCCTTCCTGCATTTGCTTGATTTCCCGGTCGATGTCCGAATCCGTAACGGTGATTCCCAGCGCTTCGCTTTCCAGCCTGATCGCCGCCCGGTCCAGCATCTGGTTCAAGATTTCTTTGCCATAACGATTCAGGGTATTCTTCTGCCATTCGCCGCTTGTAATTTTCTTTCCCCCGATAACCGCAACAACGCTCCCCGCATCCTCTGAAGTTCCGTCATGCAGATCGTGATCGGGAGACGGTTCGACGGAGTGTATCCGATCGTTCACCAGTGCAACAAGCAATACCAAGGTACAGACCGCCAGGAAAGCCGTCGTGGCCCACAGCAATTTTATATTGCGCATTTCTTGATCTCCCCAACCCTTACTCCCTAATCACAATACCGTCCGACTTAACATTTATCGGCAATTTCCTGTAGTTCCTGACGGTTGAATCGATACGGTTCATTGCAGAAATGACAGATGACTTCCGCTTGCCCCAGTTCTTCGATCATGTTGAGAATTTCTTCCTTGCCAAGGCTGACCAAGGTATTTTCTGCTCTCTGACGTGAACATTGGCATTGGAATCTGACCGGCATTTGATTCAGAATTTGCACGGAACCCAATACTTTCTCCATCATTTGCCGCAGGGTCAGACCCTCCTCCAGCATGGACGTTACGGGTGGGAGCCGGGATAGCCGGGTTTCCATTCCGGAGAGCTCCGCATCGCTGAGTCCGGGAAGAATCTGGATAATAAAGCCGCCGGCGGCTTTCACCCGGTAATCCACATCCACCAACACCCCAAGGGCTACGGCCGAAGGAGTCTGTTCCGATTTGGCAAAATAATACGTAAAATCTTCGGCCAATTCGCCCGAGACGATCGGTATGCTGCCGCGGTAGGGCTCCTTCAGGCCAAGGTCCTTGATCACGTAGAGAACCCCTTCCCCCACGGCCCCGGCTACATCCAGCTTGCCCTTCGGGTTTAACGGAAGATCGGTTTCCGGATGGGTTACGTAGCCGCGGACCTCGCCATGCGCATTGGCGTCCACTACGATTTGTCCCAAAGGGCCGTCTCCCTTGATCTGGATCGTCAATTTTTCCTCGCCTTTCAGCATGGCCCCCATCATCAGTCCCGCCATGGCCGTTCTGCCCAGCGCCGCCGTTGCCGTCGGGGTCATTTGATGTCTTTGCCGGAGTTCTTCGACGATTCCTCTGGCATCAACCGCAAATACTCTGACACGCCCATCCAGAGCGGTCGCCCGAATTAAATAGTCGTTCACTCGTTTCACCTCTTCTGCCTAGCCTCCGGGAACGTGGTTTCGGTACGGTTTCGGTCGTAAATAATCCGCAAGCCTTCCAGGGTAAGCAAAGGATTGAAGATTTCGATCGTTTTCGATTCGCCATAAACCAGCTCGGCCAACCCGCCTGTCGCCACGATTGTCGGCTTCGTTCCAAATTCCTCGCGGATCCGCTCCACAATTCCGTCCACTTGTCCCGCATATCCGAAAATAATTCCTGCCTGCATCGACGCGATCGTATTTTTCCCTACGGTGCTTTTCGGACGGACAAGCTCAATCCGCGGAAGCTTCGCGGCATGCCGGTAAAGCGCCTCCGTCGAAATGCCAATGCCGGGAGAAATGGCACCGCCCATATATTGCCCTGCCTCATCGATGTAGCAGAACGTCGTGGCTGTTCCAAAGTCCACGACAATCAGGGGCGGACCGTAAAGCTCAATAGCGGCAACTGCGTTGACTATGCGATCGGCGCCCACTTCTTTCGGATTCTCGATGCGAATGTTCAAGCCTGTTCTTATCCCGGGGCCCACAATCAGCGGATTCTTCCCGATGTATCTGGTGCACAGCTGCTCCAGAACAAACATGAGCGGGGGAACCACGGAAGAAATGATGACTCCTTCGATTTGCTGCGGCTTCAGACCGGCTTGCTGAAACAGGCTGTGGATCATAATCCCGTACTCGTCTGCGGTGGCGGAACGGTTCGTGCTCAGCCGCCAATGATGCAGCAACTGTTTCTGAGCGTAAACGCCAAGCACGATATTGGTATTCCCCACATCAATGGCGAGTATCATGGGCGTCCTCCTTTGCGTTCGTTGAGATCCAGGCTGATATCCAGGGCTGGAACAGAGTAAGTCAGGCGGCCTACAGAAATGACATCGACTCCGGTTTCGGCGATCGGCCGCAAAGTATCGGGCGTTACATTGCCGGAAGCCTCTACCGTTATATAGGGTGCTCTCGCCTTGATCAGATTTACAGCCTCTTTCATCTCCGGGATGGGCATGTTGTCCAGCATGATGATATCGGCTCCGGCAGCCAGGGCCTCTTCCAGCTGAATCCGGTTTTCCACTTCCACTTCGATTTTCATGGTATGGGGAATGTTCGCACGGGCCGCTTCCACGGCGGCACGGATCCCGCCGGCTCCCTTAATATGGTTATCCTTGATCATGACCGCGTCATACAATCCGAACCGGTGATTGTGGCCTCCGCCGACGCGCACAGCATACTTCTCCAGAAGCCGGTGTCCCGGAGTCGTTTTGCGCGTATCCACCAGGCGGGTCGGAAGCCCATCCAGAGCGTCGATCATCGTGCGGGTACGGGTGGCAATGCCGGACATTCTCTGCAACAGATTCAGGGCCAACCGTTCCCCCAGCAAAATGCTGCGGGTCGATCCCGAAACTTCGGCAAGGATCGTTCCCTTCTCCACACGTTGCCCATCCTGCACCCTCGGCAGAAAGACAAGGTTTTCGTCGACGAGCGAAAATACGGCCTTCGCCACGGGAATTCCCGCGATGACTCCGCGATCCTTGACATGAATAATACCTTTAGACACATGATCTAAAGGTATAGTCGTCGTAGTCGTGATATCGCCGGTGCCCATATCTTCCCGCAGCCATTGTTTGAGGGATTCCATCGTTTCCGGGGTATTCCAGTCAAACATCGGTTATACACTCCTCTGTCACACTCTTTTCGCGGTGAAACACGATATGCTTTCTCCAGATCAGATCGTCGCGTTCCGGGAAGTCTTCCCGGTAATGGCCGCCCCGGCTTTCCTGTCGCATCAAGGCGGCGCGGGCGGTCAGCAAAGCGCACGTGAGCAGATTGGCAAATTCGTATTCTTCCCGTTTGCCAAGAACCGCCTGAAACAACGGCAATTGACGCTGAAGTTCCTCGAAGCCCTTCTGCAGTCCCCTGGCGTCCCGCTTAAGCCCGACATAGCGGACCATGATTTTTTGCAGTTTCAGCCGTTTTTCAACGATAGCTTGCCTTAACGGCTCATGGCGGTCCAGCTTCGGCATGGTCACGGAACGCTCCTCTAACGGAGGAAGCTCTCGAATAGCCTCGATAATTCTGCGGCCGAACACGATCGCTTCGGACAACGAATTGCTTGCCAGCCGGTTCGCGCCATGCACGCCTGTGGAAGAAACTTCACCACAGGCAAATAACCGGTGTACATTCGTTTCTCCGTGAAGTCCCGTTTTGACGCCCCCCATCATATAATGGGCAGCCGGCGCCACCGGAATCCAGTCCGAGGATAAATCCAGACCGTACCGGATACAAAATTCGTAGATATTGGGGAAACGATGCTTGACCAGATCGCTGGATTCATGGGTAAAATCGAGATACACGAACGTGGATTTCGTCTCTTCCATTTCGCTGACGATGGCACGGGCCACGACGTCTCTCGGGGCCAGTTCAAGCTGCGGGTGGTACCGTTTCATGAATCGGTCGCCTTTGATATTGCGCAGAACCGCACCCTCTCCCCTTACCGCTTCAGAGATGAGAAAACGCGGCGCCCCGGGGTAACAAAGCGCCGTCGGATGGAATTGAATGAATTCGACATCCCGGATTTCCGCGCCGGCCCGGTAAGCCATGGCGATTCCGTCTCCTGTGGCGATATCCGGATTCGTGGTATAACGGTAGAGCTGTCCGGCACCGCCGGAACAAAGGATGGTCGCTTTTCCCCGGACGAAAACCTTCTGGCCGTCCGGCTTCTGCACAAGCGCTCCATAGCACGTGCCGTCCAGGGTGATCAAGTCGATCACAAAATGATCGTTCCAGATTTCGATGTGCGGAATCGTCTGGACTTTCTCCGACAAGGCGCGGACGATTTCGTAACCGGTGGCATCCCCGTTGGCATGCAGAATCCTCCGCTGGCTGTGGGCTCCTTCCTTCGTCAGGGAATACTCCCCATTCTCCTTGTCGAATTGGGTTCCCATTCGTATCAATTCCTTCACGCCGGCCGGTCCCTCGTTTACCAGAACTTCCACGGCATCTCGCGAGCAAAGACCGGCACCCGCAATGAGCGTGTCCTGGCGGTGGTATTCCGTAGAGTCCTCCGCCGACAAAACGGCGGCAATCCCCCCCTGCGCATAACGGGTATTGCTATCCAGCAGCGACTTCTTGGTTACCATCAGCACGCGATTCGAATCGCTCGCCTTGATCGCGGTGAAAAGTCCGGCTATGCCTGTACCGATAACGATTACATCCGTCTCGTAGCGGGGAAGCTTATCCAAATCCGCATCCACAAGATATCTTGGTATCATGGGTTCACTCACCTATTCCAGCTCCTCGGGAATGAGCAATCTCACAAGCAATGTCTTTTATTGAAAAATGGTTCTTCGACTACCCGCTTTCGGCAAAAAGGCCGGAACAAGGAAGCAGCGCATGCTACTTCACTAGCAGCATGCGCTCCAGAGATGCCCTGGCCTTGTCAGCAATATGGGGAGGTACATAGACTTGGGGCTGCATGGTTTCCAGACAAAGGGCAACCTTCTTCAAGTTATTGACCTTCATGTTGGGACACACCAGGTATTTCGTGGCAAAATGGAACTGTTTGTGCGGGCTGTCCTTTCGCAATTGATATCCGGTTCCATCCTCGGTTCCGACGATGAATTCCTGGCAGTCGGATTCCCGGCAATACTTGATGATTGCGGTTGTACTGCCCACAAAATCGCCCAGCTTGACAACTTCCGGCCGGCATTCCGGATGCACGACAAATTGCGCGTTGGGATATTTGGCTTTCATTTCCTCTACATCTTTGACGGTCAACATGTCATGGGTGTTGCAGTAACCTTCCCAAATGATCATTTTTTTCTTGGTAAATCTGGAAACGTAATCACCAAGGTTCTTATCGGGGACCCAAATGATTTCATCCGAGTCGACCGATTCAATGACTTTGATGGCATTGGCCGACGTACAGCAAATATCGGTTTCCGCCTTCACCTCGGCCGATGTATTGATGTAGGCCACTACTTTGGCGTTGGGATGCTTCGCCTTCAGTTCCCTTAACCCGTCGACGTTGACCATGTCGGCCATCGGACAACCCGCCCGTTCATCCGGGATCAGGACTGTTTTGTCCGGGGCGAGAATTTTTGCGCTTTCCCCCATAAAATGAACGCCGCAGAAAACGATCACATCTGCATCGGTCGTTGCGGCCTTCTGCGCCAGCAAAAAAGAATCTCCGCGGAAATCCGCAACTTCCTGGATTTCATCCCGCTGATAGTAATGAGCCAGAATAATCGCGTTCTTCTCTTTCTTCAGCTGCAAAATGCGTTCCTTCAGCTCCCGGTTCAGCTCATCCTTCTTTTCCAGAGCCAAAGCTTCCATTTTCCATCCCCCGTTTTTGCTGACCATGTTTAGGACCCGTCCGCTGTTTCCATTGAACCGTCTCCTATGATCGAACGTTCACAGGCCAACGTTTAATAAGTTTACAACTAATTTACACAACCAGCATTCGGGTGTCAATCGCGAAAAATCTTCAAATCACACAAAAAACCGGAAACACAAAGGCTGTGTTTCCGGATAGCACCGGGAGCGGATAAAAGCTATTTCGATTCTTCTTCATCGGAATTCTTTTTCGCATCGGGGGAATGGTCCTGCTGGCCTTTTCCGTGAATGTTCACTTTCATTTCATCCGCAGGGATTTCCACCGTATAGCCGCTGAGCTGCCCTGTCTCCAGCAACTGCTGAATTTCGTCCTTCTCCAGAGTTTCCTTCTTGAGCAGCGTCTGGGCAACCAGGTGAACCTGATCCTTGTGGCTTTCGAGAAGCTCTCTGGCCTTCTCGTAGCAGCTGCGGATCATGCTCTGCATTTCCTGATCGATCTCGTAGGCGATCTGATCGCTGTAGTTTTGTTCGTGGCCCAAATCTCTCCCCAGAAATACCTGTCCCTGGGACTGGCCGAACTGCATGGGACCCAGTTTGTCGCTCATCCCGTATTCCATAATCATGGCGCGGACGATGGAGGTTGCCTTGCGGAAGTCGTCGTAAGCTCCCGTTCCGATCTCGCCGATGAACAGCTCCTCCGATACGCGCCCGCCCAGGAGACCGGTGACGCGGTCAAGCAGTTCGGTCTTTGTCTGCAGCAGACGGTCTTCGCCTTCCTTGGGCAAGATCATCGCGTATCCGCCGGCGCGCCCGCGAGGCACAATTGTAACCTTGTGAACAATATCGGCATGGCGCAAATGATAGCCGATGATGGTATGCCCCGCTTCATGATAAGCGACCGTGCGTTTCTCCCTTTCGCTGATGACCCGGCTTTTCTTTTCCGTACCGACTACGACACGGTCGAAGGCTTCGTCAATTTCACTCATCGAAATATCTTTGCGGTTGCGGCGGGCCGCAATCAGGGCCGCCTCGTTGAGCAGGTTCTCCAGGTCGGCCCCGGTAAACCCGGTCGTATAACGGGCAAGATTATCAAGCTTGACATCCTTGGCCAGAGGTTTGTTGCGGGCATGGACCTTCAGTACAGCCTCGCGGCCCTTTACATCGGGACGGTCAACCGTGATTTGCCGGTCGAAACGGCCCGGACGAAGCAAGGCGGGATCGAGGATATCCGGCCGGTTCGTCGCGGCGATGATAATAATTCCTTCGTTGCCGCCGAATCCGTCCATTTCCACGAGCAGCTGATTCAACGTTTGTTCGCGTTCGTCGTGGCCGCCGCCGAGCCCCGCCCCTCTTTGGCGGCCTACAGCGTCAATCTCGTCAATAAAGATGATACAGGGGGCATTCTTCTTCGCGTTCTCGAACAAATCGCGAACCCGGGAGGCACCGACCCCGACGAACATTTCCACAAAGTCGGAACCGCTGATGCTGAAGAACGGAACGCCGGCTTCCCCGGCCACCGCCCGGGCGAGAAGCGTTTTCCCGGTTCCGGGAGGACCGACAAGAAGGACCCCTTTCGGAATTCTTGCGCCGAGGGCGGCGAATTTGCGCGGATCTTTGAGGAATTCAACTACTTCGACTAGTTCCTGTTTCTCTTCGTCCGCTCCGGCCACATCCTCGAACGTCACGCGCTTCTTCTCTTCATTATATAGGCGGGCCCGGCTCTTGCCGAAGTTCATGACTTTGCCGCCGCCGCCCTGAGCCTGGTTCAGAAGAAAGAAGAACAGGATGAATATGATGACGAACGGTATGATGGAGGTTAGAAACGTGATCCAGACGTTGTCCCCTTCCATCTTCTCATGTATTTCCTTCGGCACATTGCTATGCTCGATCAGATCGATCACACTCGGCACCAAGGGAGCGCGGGTCGTGAAGCTTTTCTTTTCCGGGTTGGGTGGATTTTTATACTTCCCTGTAATCAGGTATGTATACCCATCCACTTTCACGGTAACTTCCTGAACGTTCTGGTTGCTGAGTTCCGTACGAAACTCATCGTAGCTGATCAGTTCTTTTTGATCATTTTGAGTGCTGATAAAGTGAACAATACCTACGGTGACTAAAAAAATGAGCAAGTAAAATCCGGTGTTCCGGATGATCCGATTCATCCCCTACCTCCTCCCGACGGCACACTTTTTTATTGTACCATAGCCTGTCTCTACATCACAACAAAGCCGGACTATGGAGAATACACCTCTTTTTTCAAAATGCCGACAAAAGGCAAATTCCGGTATTTCTCCGCATAATCAAGGCCGTAGCCGACAACGAACGCATCGGGAATCGTAAATCCCTTGTAATCGGGTTCGAGCTCCACTGTACGGCGGCCCGGCTTGTCAAACAAGGCAACCACGCAGATGGAACGCGCGTTGCGCCTTTCCAGAACATCGATGAGATAGCTGAGGGTTAATCCGCTGTCGATAATATCCTCAACAATGATCACGTCCCGTCCTTCTACCGGAACGTCCAGATCCTTGATAATCTTGACAACTCCGGACGATTTGGTCGATTGGCCGTAACTGGAGACCGCCATGAAATCAATTTCCAGCGGGACTGTGATGCGTTTGACAAGATCGGCCATAAAGATAAAGGCGCCTTTCAGAACGCAGATAACGAGCGGGTTACGACCCTCATAATCGCGGCTGAGAGCATCGCCTAGCTCCTGGATTTTTTGCTGAATCGTTTCCTCGCTGAAGAGGATTTCCTGGATGTCGTTAAGCAATGATGGATGCCCCCCATATAGAATATGAACTGATTATTGCTCCCATTCAAAAGGTCCGGGAAACCATACCGATACCTCCAGCAGCATGCGGGTTTCCCCGGTTATTAAGGCATGGCGGGACCGGCGCAAGCCCGGGATCCACAGCACGCGGTTCTCCGCATCCACCAGGAGCGGTATTCGCTCCCGCCGGCTCGGCGGAATTTTCGCATCAATGAAGATATCTTTTACTTTTTTGGAGCCGTTTAAACCAAGCGGATCGAGCCGGTCGCCGGGCTTGCGGCTGCGAAACCGCAAAGGCAGCGCCAACCGCTCCCAATCAAAGACCGCCGTACGGGCAGGCGCTCCTCCCCGCTCCCGGGCTCTTTCGGACGCCGAAAAAAAGTCGTCCCCCCTCTCAAACAGGCGGAACTCCGCCTCCGCATGAGGCAGGGAACAAGACTGGTTATAGTCCGTAATGAGCTTGTCGAACGGTCCGGAGCCGGTCTGCGTATCCGTGCGCCGAAATTGCAGGCTGCCGTATTCCCGCCTGAATTCAATAAAACCGCACACCGGCAGGGCAAGATTGGCTGGTTCTTTCTGAAGCGAAGCGATGCGGATCTGCTCCAGCTTCCGAAAGTCAACCAAGTCCATCCCTCCCGAAAGATAACTTAATATTAGTTTAATCAACCGCCTTTGTAAAGCGAGCGGAATTCCCAGAAACCCGTCTCTGGAAAGGGCGTATCCGTACGGCCGCGCCCTGACTGCCCGGTCAAACCACCTTCGGGTCTCAGTCTCCATGAAGGCGTCTTCCGCCCTCAGCGATTCGGCAAGACGGTTCAGGGCCTCGGGCAGGCGCGGATTGTATCGGGCAAGCTGGGGCAGAATATCCAGTCTGACCTGATTGCGAAAATATTTGCGCTCCAGATTGGTTCGGTCCAGCCGGTATGCCAGGGAATGGGTTTGGCAATATTGCAAAATCTCTGACTTGTATATACGTAGAAGAGGCCGAATCCGTTCCACATTTTTTTCCGGAAGCCGGATGGGGATCCCGGCAAGCCCGGAGGGCCCGGTCCCCCGGATCATCCGCATAAGCACCGTTTCCGCCTGGTCGTCGGCGTGGTGCGCCAGAGCGATCCGTCCCGCGCCGTATTTGGCCGCCACCTCATGCAGAAAAGCATAGCGCTTGTCCCGGGCCGCCGCCTGCGGGTTTGCTCCGGATTCTTCTATATAAAAAGGGAGATCGATATGCGCAACTTCGCAGGGCAGTCCCAGCCTGCGCGCCCAAGCCTTCACAAATTGAGCGTCCTGCCGCGATTCCTCCCCGCGGAACATGTGGTCGACATGGGCTACAACCAGCTGCCATCGCCACTTTCCGGACAATGCAAAAAGGATATGCAAAAGCGCCGCCGAATCCGGCCCTCCGGAAACGGCGACCACAATGACATCCCCCGGCTGCATTAAGTTTTCCTCTTCAATGGTTTGTTCAACTTTGGAGACAAGATTCATGCCTGATCGGTTCCTTTCCTGCGGGAAGCCGCTTAATGCCAACAATAATAGGCGGCAGAAGCGAAGAAGACAAGCGACGCGGCGAAGCTCAGTCCGAGCCATGGCCGGGCCGCGCGGACCGGCATGGGGCGGGCATGTCCGGAGAAGGAACGGTTCCAGTCTGTCAAAGCATCCGGGGAGCTGCGGTAAGCCCCTTGAACCGCCCGGACCAGGACCGGGGCATACGGCTGAAGCAGCGGGCAGGCCCGGATTGTGGCCACCAGTTCACCGGTGTGCCGGTTCTGGGGAAGCCATCCGGCAAATTGGGCGAAATCCGGTTTCTTCGCGGCAAGCTGAAGGCAGAGAATCGCAAAGGCGAACAAATCGTATCCTTCGTCAGCCGTTCGGGAACCGGCATTCCAGTATCCCCGATCGGAAAATTCCGTAAACTGCCTGACCGGTTTTCCGATCGGGGTCAATCCCCCAAAATCGATCAGTTCTACCTTCCCGTTACCTGTCACCAGAACATTCTCCTGCTTGAGATCGCAAAAAGCCCATCCGCTTCGGTGAAGATTGGCCAGCTTGCGCAAAAGCCCTCCCCCGATCACATGAAACCACTCCGGTCCGTATTTCCGGATAAAGGTTAAAGGCGGCAAGCCCTTCACATAGCGCATGACATAAAAAGGGAGACACCGGGCTCCCAGCCGGATATCATCCACATCGGTCATAAATCCGCGGTATTCCGCGGATCCCTGCATCAAGGATTTCAAAATATTGATTTCGGACTGCAAATCCGGAAGATCGAAACCCATTTTCAAGGCGAACAGATCTCGTCCCTGCCGTACCAGGTAAACCTTGCCGTTAGCGCCTTCACCCAGAAGTCCGAGCACACGGTAGACATGCCCGTTCCATCTTCCGGTTATGACGAATCCTTCCGGCAGACAAACCTCAGACAACATAGTCACCCAGCCATCCGCTCCTGCTGCGGTTCCCGGTGCCGCCCGGCCGTCCGCCTTCCCGGAATAAAGCCGCACCAGCCGGGGAATCCGCCGCCCCTTCGTTTATGTACTGAACACATTTCAAGATTGCGGGCCCCGTCGGGGTTGTCCCTTTCATGTTTAATTTATAGAATAAATGATCCAGCTTTGCAAGCTCGGTTGTCCAGGGTACATCAAGTTCCAGATCCGCATCCGGCAAACCCGCCCCGGGAAAATGAAGTACGCTGATTTCGCTCCGCCCGGGGCGCGCCTGAAGACTTAGCATCAGATCGCGGATCGCTTCCCGCACGGCGGAAAGTTTGGGCTTCATGCTGGCGCTGCAGTCAATCAGCAAGGCGATCCGAAGCTCGGTCGTCTCCCCCAATTCTTCCATAAACCCGACCACCTCCGCCCGCTGGCCCGGGGGAAGCTCCTCCAGACAGGCATGCCCGAAAAGTTGCTTCAGTTCCTGATGAACCGCCTGTTCAATTGTATGCGCGACCGTTTTGCGGGTCACCATCTGGATGGTCCGGGACAGCTGCCGTCCTGAAACAAGCCGGCTCATCCCTCCGCCCGCTTGGGCAATCCGGGCAATCTCCTCCGCTCCTCTCTCGCCAATCTCCGAGTCGTCGACCAGCCCGATCACATTGACCACGAGCCCCTCACTGTTTGCATGCGCGGCCGCGGCGACCGGATTGATCCCCACATTGGAACAACCGTCTGTAATCAGAATGATTTGCTTCAATTGAATAACCTCCTGTCTACTCTCGCAATGACAATATTGAGTTCCGCGATGTCGAAAAGTGTACAAAACTGTACGGCACCCCTCCGGCAATCTCTGATTCTATAATGTCCATTTTTGCTAGAGATTAATCTTTTCCCGGGAAATAGAAAAAACAACAAAAAACCATGCCAGACTGCAGGTTCTGACATGGTTCGCTATTCCTCTTCGTATCTCATGCGCTTAACTCACTACTTTCGGCCGCTCCACCCGGGTCATTCCCGGCCAGCGGAACGTGGCCCATTCCGGCTGATAGCGGGAAATTCTGGCCACAACTACCGTCATATCGTCATAAATATTGCCTTGATGCTGACGGACAACGCGTTCCAGCAGACAATCGGCAAAGGCCTGCGGATCGTCCACCTCGATTTCGCTAATCACCCGCTTCATCCACAAATCCTTGTTGACGGCATGCCCGGGTGCGTCGTAGATTCCATCCGTCATCATAATCAAAATGTCGCCTGACTGCAACGGATAGCTGACCAGGTCGATTTCAATTTCCTCCACAATCCCTACGGGCAGATTGCTTGCCGTAATCGGAATCACTTCCTTGCCCCGCTTGATAAAGCTGGGCGTGGAGCCGATTTTCATGAAGGTGGTCTGGGCGGTGTACTGATCGATAATGGCCATATCGACCGTAGCGAACATCTCATCGGGCGAGCGCAGCATGAGTACGGAGTTGACGGATTTGATCGCCAGCCTCTCATCCATTCCCGACTGCAGCAACTGCTGCAAAATCGTCAGCGCCGTGCTGCTTTCGTCCCGCGCCCTCTCTCCGTTTCCCATTCCGTCGCTGAGAGCGACGGCGAATTTCCCGTTCCCCAGTTCCACCGTACTGAAGCTGTCGCCGGACAAGAGATCGCCTCCTTTGGCCGCGCCGGCGATACCGGTATCCACCTCAAATTCCTTCGCCGAACCGAATGTAACCGAGCAGTACCCGTCTCCTTTCTCCAGAAAATGCTCACTTTTGACGGCAATATTTTCTCCCAGAATGTCGCTTAGCATGGGAGCGATTATTTTCCGGCATTCGTCAAAGCCCTTCGTGTATTGATGAACCATCTCGATCTCGACATTTCCTTCCTCCAGACTGATAATGTCGACACTGTGCACGGAAAGCCCAAATTCCTCCAGGGCCTGGCGAATCTGTTCTTCCTGAAGGAACAGCTCCTGCCCTTCCCGCTTGATCTCCCGGGCCAGGTCTTCCATGACCTGGGATACTCCGGCAAGCTGTTCGGCCACGAGCTGCCGGCTCTCGGCAATTTGCTTTTTCCAGCGCAGGTTGTTGCGATTCAGTTCATACTGCTGCCTCAACACTCCCAATACGTGATCCGTCTTGATACAAACCTTCTTCCAGGCGGGAGCAACATCCCGCTTGGACATGTTCGGCTTGGCCTCGACCGCCGACATCATCTCCGTCATATATTGATAGGTATCGTAAAATTTCTGTTCCCAGCACTGTCTTCGTTTCCAGCAATTCGCACATGATTTCTGGGCGACGGCATTCATGAAATGCTGGATCTCTTCCTCCTTCCGCTCCTCTGGCGACTCCGGGGTCAGCTGCTTAAAGCTGCGGGACAATTGGCGAAATACTTCCGAAAATTGCTCCACCCTGCCCGCGGTAACGTCTCTTACCCGTTTGGCGTAATCATGCTGGGATTTCAAATTTTCCTGGGTCCCCGGCACGTATTTGGCCAATATCTTCACCATGCTGCGGGGAGTGATCAAAAAGAATGCCAAAGCAATCACCGATTCCAGCGTTGAATTGAATACTTCCGACTGGTTTCCAATATATATAGTAAGGATCGATGTTCCGAGAAGCATTCCAAAGGAGACTGCAAGGCGCTTTCCTTCCTTGAGCAGGCCCGCCAGCATGCCCGCAAAAGCAAGCAGACTCATCTGATAGATCGCGTTCGCATTGGCCAGGCTCAAGATAAGCCCGGTAACGACCCCGACCGAGGCTCCCATCGGGGCGCCGCCGACCAGAGCAAACAGAAGAATGAGATACCGGCTGAGGACATGTTCCACAGTGACTGGTCCAGCCGTCCAGCCAACTGTCCCGGTCATAACGGAGGCCAGCAGAATAATCAGACAAATAATCTCCTCGTTCTTCAAATGATAGTTTTTGCGTGTCAACGTAAATACAGGAATGGCCTGGATAAAGATCAGACTCAAGACCAGGCTCAGCACCGCCTCGACTGACGCCAGCATGAGTGTGTACCAGGTAAAATCGGAGGCGACGAGGTACGAAAACAGCTGGACCGCAAACGAGGAAATAAAAACGATGACAGGCACATAGGACAGCTCGGATCGTTCGAACTTCTCCAATCCTTTCTGGATGAGCACATAGACAAGCATTTCGGTGAGAATATATCCAGTGTGCCGTTCCGCTGCGAACAGGCTGCCGGCAAGCAGTGACATCCCGATCCAGAGCAGCAGGTCCCTGCGCAAAACATAAATGACGGCAAAGTAAGCGATGGCAAAGGGAGTCAGCTGTTCGAGAATCATCGCCCGCCCGAGCAGGAATCCCATGGCCATCATGAGGATCGCCCATTTTTTGGCGGAGAACGCTTGAATCAAGCGATTCTGCTGGAACACCCGGCGAAATCCGCCATGGAATTTCCTGCTCATTCCCGACCATTGGATTCCCAAGGAATTTGTTACGCTCCATCTTTGCATAACCGCACACCACCCATAACATTTTTTGGTGACTCCTATTATAGGGGGAATCTAGTATAAAGTTTGTCAGAATGCGGTAATAGAGTCCAAGAAATTTCCGACAAAAAAGACGGCGCGCCCTTTGAACCGCCAATGGCGTAAAGGAAAAGGAATTTTTCGGACGGTGATCCCGCGTTTTCGCCTGCTCTGGTTTCAAATGCCGAAATTTTTCGGCACAGTCCTGCGGCGCCTTTGTATAAAAATGATGTCGAGGGATGATCCCCTAATGGGGGAACCTAAAAAAGGATATGAAAAAACCGTACCTCCTTCGGGTACGGTCAAATCCGAATCCGGTATATATCAATCGCGTCTTGCGCCCCGTCCTCCCCGCTTCGATTCGGTATTTTTCTTCAGGGACGAAATGCGCTCTTCGCTGTCTCGAAGAAAACGCGACATTTTATCTTCAAACGAAAGCTTGTTGGCTGAAGGGCGGAACCCCCGATTTCCTCTGTCTCCGCCGGCACGCTGGAAATCGTCTCTCCGGCCATCCCGCATGGGGCGAGCCGGCCTGGCATCCTCCGCCGGTTTATCCACCGCCTTGCGGATGGACAGACCGATCTTACCGTCTTTGTCAACATGAATGACCTTGACGGTAACTTTGTCGTTCAGCTTCAGATGATCATTTACATCTTTGACATAATTGTCAGCAATCTCTGAGATGTGAACAAGCCCGGTCACTCCCTCTGAAAGCTCAACGAAGGCTCCGAAGTGAGTAATGCCCGTCACCTTTCCTTCCAACTTGGTGCCGACTTCAATTGCCATAAAGTAAAATGTTCCTCCCTTAAAAAGTTAAAAAACTGGCTATGCAGATTATACCTGATGAAGATCAACTGGTCAAGAACAGGCCTCCCACAGAAACACCTCCAACAGAAGGAATCAGCGGCAACGTATCCTTGTACTGGAGGTCCGGTTACTTGGGAACATAAAAGATCGTTTCACCCGGTTTTGCGTAGTGCAATTCCGAGCGGATCATTTGTTCAATATATTCATCATCGTTCAATCTTGCCACTTGTTGTTTGGCCTGATCGTTCATTTTTTGCACTTCGGCAAGCTTGCTGCTCAAGGCGGCCAATTCCTCCGCCTTCGCCCTGCTTTTTCCTGCCTGGTCCCAATAAGTGATGCCGGCCCAGGTCAGAACTCCGGCAAGGATCATAAGCGCCATACGTTTCCGGCGATGCCCGCCTTTATTCCCGGATTGTGACTTTGCAGTTTGTCTGGAACCAGCCATGGTAACCTCCTTCGATTTCGGCTTGTTTCGCAGGCGGAAGGAACCACACAAGTTGCCACCGGTCATCTTCCGGCAAAGCGCGGGGGCCTGTCAAAACCACTTCCAAATCCGCTTTAGCCCGTTCATTAACGCGTTTCCCAACCGTTTCAGCCCTGCGGGGAGTTTCACGTGCCTTCGCACCAGCCTGAGCAGGGGGCGGAACAGGAAACGAAAAGGGTACAGCAATTGTAACACAATTTTAAAGAGGAAAACAGCAAATGCCGCCAAAAAACCGAGGGTGATGATCAGGAGCCGGTAAATGCCGATCGCCGGCTTGACGACAACCCACTGAACCGTGCGGATCAACAAACGAATCAGAGCTTTTCCCAGACGGATGACAAACAACAGCAGTTTGACCACCCAATGGCTGAGCAGCCCGAAATAGAAGCAAATGCCGACAAGCAGACCGATGAAGACAAACAGGCGGACTTGTCCCTGATTGCTGGTATACAGAACCCGGAAAACAAGAATCGTGGCGACGATCCAATACAGGATGTCCAGAATGGGAAGGAGCCAGCGGGAAATTTTCAGCTGTCCGGCGGCCACCCGGTAAATGTCGTAAAGTACTCCCAATCCCGCCCCGCTTCCGAACATCGCTCCGAGTGTGAGAAATTGGACCTCGAGGCTCACTTGAACAGCTTACCCAAAAATCCCTTGGCTTTCTCATGGGAGTTTGCGTCCAGGTAGGTCAGCTGGTTGACAAGTCCTTCAATGGCCACGAGCCCTTGTTCCAGGTTCAGGTTCTTGATATGCAGATTTTGGCCTTTGATGGCCAGAAAACCGCATTCCGTCTCCAGCAAAAATTCCTCGCTGTCAAAGCTGTCCACATTTAAAACTCCGGAGAGCTCCAGGAGCTTGCGGTTCAGCATCTTGACTTCCTGGCGTTTCATTTTCCCCTGATCGATCATGGCAAAAATCCCTCCTTCTTCTATGACTAGAGTATGGAGGGATGTCCGCTTTTAGAACTTTATTCGTCTTTCATATTCTCTTCCCTGATCAGGGTATACATGGTACCGGCTTCTTCCTTTCGGGGGTTCTCCAGAAGCTGTTCCACGCGCACGGTTACGCTCTTCTGCCCGAAGCGGATCGTCAGCTCGTCCCCCGTTTTGACAGCGCTGCTCGCTTTCGCTTCCTTGCCGTTGATCCAAACCCGTCCCTGGTCCGAAACGTCCTTGGCTACCGTCCTGCGCTTGATCAGTCTGGACAGCTTGAGAAACTTGTCCAGTCGCATTATTTCACGGCTTCTTTAAGCTTGTTTCCCGCCTTGAAGGCCGGTACGGTGGCTTCCGGAATTTTGATCTCCGTGCCCGTTTGCGGATTGCGTCCGGTACGGCCGGCACGCTTGCGCGTTTCAAAGGTTCCGAAGCCGATCAGTTGGACTTTCTCTCCGGCGGACAGGGCTTCCGTGACTTCGCCGAGAAAGCTATTGAGAACCGTTTCCACGTCTTTTTTGCTCATTCCGCTTTTTTCAGAAATATTATGAATCAAATCTGCTTTGTTCATTAAGGAAATACCTCCTGAGAATTGGTAAATTGGCTTTTCTCGCATTTAGTATTCTTTGTTCGCCAGGAAAATCCTGCTGGAAACGCCCGCTGTTCAATTTTTTTTTGCTTGCTGCCAGAGCAATTCCATTTCCTGCAAATCCGTTTGTTCGATTTTTCGCCCTTTTAAACGCAGCTGCTCTTCCATATAGGAAAATCGGCGAACAAATTTTCGATTGGTGGAAGAAATAGCCTCTTCGGGATCCACGCCGATCAGCCGCGCGATGTTCACCATAGAGAACAATACATCCCCCAGCTCATCCGTTTTGCGGGCGGGATCCTCCGAGCGGATGGCTTCCTTCAATTCGGCGATCTCCTCTTCCGCCTTCGCCACCGCTCCCTCCGCGGCTCCCCAGTCGAACCCGACCCGGGCCGCCTTCTTCTGAAGCTTGAGCGCCTTCATCAATCCCGGCAAATCGCGGGGAATACCGGAAAGTACGGACAATCGGGCAGGGTCGATTCCTTTGTCCCTCTTCTCCCGGGCCTTGACCTCCTGCCAGTTCCGCAGCGCCTCTTCCGCATTGCCCGCTTGGCGTTCGCCGAATACGTGGGGGTGACGGCGGATGAGCTTCCGGTTAATTTCCGCGATCACGTCATAAACGGTGAAGCTTCCCGCCTCCTCTTCCATCTGGGCATGCATCACCACCTGCAGCAGCAAGTCTCCCAATTCCTCGCACATCGCCGCGGGATCGTCATCGTCAATCGTTTCCAGCACTTCGTATGTTTCTTCAATCAAATTTTTGCGGATGGAGGCGTGGGTCTGCTCGCGGTCCCAGGGACATCCTTCCGGGCTGCGCAAAATCCGCACGATTTCATGCAGACGGTCGAAGGATCGGCCGCGTATGTCCTCGCGGTCTGAGGCAGGCACCCAAATCAGGAACAGATTGCCGTATTCGGAAAGGCGGTCCAGCTCGTACAGGGGGATTTGCCGTATTTGCTCCCGGCCTTCAACCCCCAAAGCCTGTCCCACGACGATCGGATAATCGTCGGGAAACTTCTCCATCAGGCCCAACTTCACCTCCGATGCCGTGAAAGCATCATAGACCTGGGCAATGATCGTATGAATCCCCGGATTGCAGCGGCCGGCATCGAACAGGCTCCCATCCAGAACTTGGAAGCCCCCGATCGGATCCAGGCCGAACCGGACAAAGGCTTCGTCCAGGAAGCTCTCTCCCCCCATGATCGCCAGGGCAATGCCCCGGGCGGGACATCTTTCCCGAAGCAGCCGGACCGAGGCTTCCGCCACCATGGGATGGCCCGGAACCGCATAGACAATCTCTTCTCCCGCCTCCGCACGCTCCAGCAATTCATGGGCGATCGCTTCGTATACTTCCTCAAACCGGTCCCGGCTTTCGTAAAGGGAATCGAACGTCTGCAGCGGAATGTGTTCCCGGCGCAAAAAATCCACGACCGGATGCCGTTCCGTCCGGACATATACCGTCTCGGCTTCCTTGAGCTTCCGGTAAACCCCCAGGCTCAGCCGGCTCTCGTCGCCGGAGCCAAGCCCTACTACCGTAATGCATGCCGACAAAGAAGTCACCCTCTTTCCTGCGTTTTCATATGCGGGTCATGATCGAACCCGGCACCAGCGGATCAGCCGCGGCGGCAGCCGGCGGCCAAGGCCCGGAATCCGCTCGAGATCCTCCCGCGTCACCGCCCGGAAGCGAACCAGGGCAAAGCCGTAGAGCGCGGCGCCCCCTGCCACCGATCCGAGCGCCAGGCCGCTGTTTGCCAACCGGAAAGCCGCACTGCCGGCCGCCATCCGCCCCAGCGCCGGCTCGGCCGCCAGCCGCAGCAGGGCAATCCCCGCGCACATGCAGGCCGCCGCGGCAAGCGGCCGGACGAGCGTTGCCCGCAGCGGGAATCCCGCGCCGGTAAGGCGGCGGATTGCCCGCATGTTCAGCAGCCCGGCGGCGGCAAACGCGGCCACGGCAGCAGCAGCGGCGCCGTTTATGCCGGCGGCCGGCATGAGCAGCAGATTGCCGGCGACCTTGACGAAAGCGGCAATCAGCATATTCCGCGCAGGCAAAGCGGCGGCGCCTAAGCCCTGCAGAATGCCGGCGGAGACGGCGTTCAGCGTGCCGAAAACGGCGGTGAAGGCGAGGATTGTCATGGCGGCCGTGCCTTCGCTGCTCCCGTAAAACATGACGTTCAGCGGCTCCGCCGTCACCGCCAAACCCAGAGAGGCCGCCAGCGCGATCCACCACGACAGCCGCAGGGCCAGCTCGGTCTTGGCGCGGATTTCCGCCGGCTGTCCGCGCAGCTTTGCCCCGGCGATGGCCGGCACCAGGGCGGCCGCCATGGAGGAGGCGATCATCGTCACGAGCTGGACGAGCGGCAGACCGTGATTGTATAGGCCGAACGCCCGCAACGCGCCCGTTTCATCCAGACCGCCGGCCTGGAGCAGCCACGGCATGGTGAACGTATCGGCCATCGTCAGCATCGGCAGGACGATGGAACCGAGACAGATCGGCAGGGCGTACAGCAGGAAGCGTCTGGCCAGCGCGCCGCCCGGTTCCCTTTCCGCATTGGCCGCGCCGGTCCCGCCCGGGGAGCCTGTTTCCCGCCGGTATACCCGCCAGCAGCGGAGCATGTACAGGAGGCCGCCGGCGGCCCCCGCTGCCGAGCCGAATGTCGCCCCGGCGGCAATCCACTCATCCGGGTACCCGCCGCGGGTGAGATAGATCAGGAGCGCGACCATCGCGGCAACCCGGATCAGCTGCTCGACTACCTGCGACCATGCGGTCGGCGCCATATTTTGCATCCCTTGAAAGAACCCGCGCAATGCCGACATGAGCGGAACGAACAAGAGGGCGAACGAAACACTGCGAATGGCCGGAATCGTGGAGGGCGCGCCGATGGCGGCAGCAATATGCGGCGCTCCGAAATACAGCATCGCGAAGAACACAATCCCGGTAACCGTCAGAATTGCGGCGGCAAGACGGAGCACCCGCCTGGCTTCACTTTCCTGACCTCCGGCCATCTTCTCCGCCACAAAGGCGGAGACGGCAACGGGAAATCCGGCGGTGGCTATGTATAAAATCAGAATGTAAAAAGGATAGACCAGATTATAAATGCCGAATACCCCGTCGCCCGCCACATTCTGCAGGGGCACCTTCTGCAGGGTGCCGAGCAGCTTCGATATGACCGCCGCAGCGCCAAGCACGGCGGCTCCCCTGGCGAGGCTCCCGGCACCGCTTGCTTTTTCTTCCGCCGTCCCGCTCATTCCCGGTCCTACCTCTCTTCCAATCGGCTCATGGAACTTATTATAGTCAACCTGAACCGGAAAAAGCAAAAAGCTTCCACTCGTCAGGAAAGGCATAACAAGTGAAAGCTTGGGCGTTTCCTTCTACTGCTCCATCTGTTTGGCCAAAAAAGCGGCCGCCGTTTCGGCCATTTTCATTTCCATCTGGCCCATCCGCACATTCTCGTCGCGGTTGACCAGGATTACGGCTCCAATCGGGTCCCCTCCGGCCACGATCGGGGCAATCACATAAGAGCTGTAGGTTTCTTTCATATCACGGCAAATCTCATATTCGCCAGTAGAGCTTTCCAGAACGGCCTTCCGATTCTCCATGCAATTCTCGACCAGAGATCCGATCGCTTTGTCCAAATAGTCCTTTTTGGAGCCCCCGGCCACGGCGATGATGCTGTCACGATCGGAAATCATGGTGATATGGTTGGTACTTTCGTATAAGGACTCGGCATATTCCTTGGCGAAATCGCCCAACTCCCCGATTGGAGAATATTTCTTCAAAATGACTTCCCCGTCTCGATCAACAAAAATCTCCAAAGGGTCGCCTTCCCGGATTCTTAGGGTGCGGCGGATTTCTTTGGGAATCACGACCCTGCCCAGGTCGTCAATGCGACGAACAATTCCAGTTGCTTTCATGCGTCTTGTTGCCTCACTTTCACCTGAAGATTTTGATTCGACTGGATCTGTTTTATTCGTTAAGGGTGGGGAACTCGAATTCTAACCATAGTATTCATCGGTTCCCAATAACTTATGCACCGGACGCGGCCGGGCCGGCCGACGGCCGCGGCAACACAAAAAAAGAGGATATGCCCCATGGCACATCCTCTGCTGGCGAAACGGGATTATTTACCGGTCTGCTGCTGCCCGGACGGCTGGCTGTTCGAACCGGCTTCCGGAGTCCCGGGAGCGGCGCCGCTTGGAGCCGAACCGCTTCCGGTTCCCGGCTCTGTTGCGCCGGACGCCGGAGGAGCAGGTGTCTGCGGATTATCGCCGGCCGGCGGCTTCGGCAAATTCTTCGACTGAATCAGCCCCGGAAGCTCCTTGTCCATAAAATCGTAAATCTGGTTTTGGGCCAGCTCCGATTTGAGCTGCTCTTTCATCTCGTCGAACGTTTTGGTGGTACGGCTTTCGACTTTGATGATATGATAGCCGAACTGGGTAAGCACCGGGTCACTGATTTTGTTCAGCGGGAGGGAAACGACCGCCTTCTTGAAATCGGGGTCCCATTGGGATACCGGCGCATCGGCGTATTTGCCCCCGTTATCTTTGGAACCGGGGTCGTCGGAATATTCCTTGGCCAATGCCGCAAAGTCCCCGCCGCTTTGGAGTTTCCCTTCGACCTCGTTGGCGCGAGCCAGCGCCTGTTCCTTGGTCCGCAGGTCCTGGCCGGTATTCGGATCCTGAAGCCCGATCAGAATATGGCTTACCGTGGCTACATCAAAAGCGTTGGGATCAGCCTTGAGTTTCTTGTCGAACTCCGTCTTGACCTGGTTGTCGTCGATTTTGCTTTCAATCGCATCATAGGCGTAGGCGCTGTCCTTGATATACTTCTCCAGATCCGCCCGGGTAAGATTTTGATCCTTGAGCTGCTTGTCCAGGCTGCCTTTGCCGTACTGCGCTTCGTAGAGCTGGGCGATTTGGTTCATCTGGTCCTTGGCCTTGGCGTCGGCATCTTTCTTGGTTTTGTCGTCGGCTCTCGCTCCCAGAATTTTGAAAGCGATCAGCTGGTCCAGCATTTGATCCTGGAAGCCGGGATCGGACAACATTGCGGCGTATTGGGGGTACAGAAACTTATTGATGCTTGTAAAACGGTCGAACTCCGCTTGCGTAATCTGACCGCCCTTGTATTGGGCCACCACCTGCTTGCCCGCTGCCTCCTGGGCGTTCTTCTTCCCGCAGCCGCTCAGCGCGGCCAGGACAAGCACGGCGCATGCCGTAAGCAGCAGCGCCTTGGCTGCCCGTTTATTTCGCAACATCCTGCAGTTCTCCTTTCGATTTAAGAGCCTCTTTGTATTGTACCAGAAACTGTTCGAGCCATGCCATGGAGTCTTCTGCCTGCATTCCTTTGCAGTTGATTTCGATATGGATCTGCGGTCCGGGAATCACCCGGATTTTGCGGTCAAACCGGGATGCGATCTCGACCAGCTTGCGGCCGTCCAAATTCCCGTTTTGATCGGGACGCATTTTGATGTCCAAAACCTCTCCCTTCAGCGCAACCGATTCAATCCCGTACATCCGCCCATATACCTTAATGCGGGCCACCGTTATCAGATTGCGGACCGCCGGAGGCAAGTCGCCAAAACGGTCCACCAGCTCGTCTTCAAGATCTCCCGCCTCTTCCAGTGTCCGGATATTCGCCACTTTCTTGTAGATCTCAATCTTCTGCATACTATCATAAATATAGTCGGACGGTAAATAGGCGTCGAGATGAATATCGATCGTCATATTCCAGTCTTTGGCGGCCGGTTCGGGTTCTCCGGTAAGTTCCGCCTTGCGTTTGGCAATTTCATCGGCCAGCATTTGCGAATACAGATCGAATCCGACCGAAGCGATAAAGCCGTGCTGTTCGGCCCCGAGCAAATTTCCCGCTCCGCGGATGGCCAGATCGCGCATGGCAATTTTGAAACCGGACCCGAGCTCGGTAAACTCCTTGATGGCCTGCAGCCGCTTCTCCGCGACTTCCGTCAGCACCTTGTCCCGCTGGTACGTGAAATAAGCATAGGCGATCCGATTGGAGCGGCCGACCCTTCCGCGCAGCTGGTAGAGCTGGGAAAGTCCCATTTTGTCGGCATCGTGCACAATCAGCGTGTTGACATTGGGAATATCCACCCCGGTTTCGATGATGCTGGTGCTGACCAGAACATCGTACTCTCCATCGAGAAAATCGAGAATCGTCCGTTCCAGCTCCTGCTCCGACATCTGCCCGTGGGCCACCGCGATTCGGGCATCGGGCACGAGAATCGAGATCTGCTCCGCCATCTGATTGATTCCCTGAACCCGGTTGTACAGGTAGTAAACCTGCCCTTCCCGCGCCAGTTCACGTTCGATGGCTTCCCTCACCAGGGTAGGGCTGTATTCGACCACATAAGTCTGCACCGGAAACCGGTTTTCGGGAGGAGTTTCAATAACCGACAAATCCCTGACCCCCAGCATGGACATGTGAAGGGTACGCGGAATCGGAGTGGCGGTCAAGGTAAGGACGTCCACATTGGTTTTGAGCCGTTTCAGTTTTTCCTTATGGGAGACGCCGAACCGCTGCTCTTCGTCCACAATCAGGAGGCCCAGATCTTTGAATACCACATCCGCCGAGAGAATACGATGGGTCCCGATCAAAATATCCACGGTGCCGTTTTTGACACCCTTGATCGTTTCGCTGATTTCCTTCCGCGAGCGGAAACGGCTGAGCGATTGAATATTGAACGGGTAGCCGGAGAACCGTTCGCGGAACGTTTCATAATGCTGCTGGGCGAGGATCGTCGTTGGAACGAGTACTGCCACCTGCTTCCCTTCAATGGCCGCCTTGAAGGCGGCCCGTATGGCCACCTCGGTTTTGCCATAGCCGACATCTCCGCACAGAAGCCGGTCCATTGGGCGCGGCTTTTCCATATCGGCCTTGATCTCTTCAATTGCCCGCAGCTGATCGGGCGTTTCATCATAGGGGAACAGAGCTTCGAATTCGTGCTGATAAGGAGTGTCTTTGGAGAAGCCGTGACCCGGCGTCGACTGTCTGGCGGCATACAGTTTGACCAGATCATCGGCGATATCCTTGACGGATGAGCGGACCTTGTTCTTGACCCGGTTCCAGTCGGAGCCGCCCAGCTTGTAAATTTTCGGTTCCTTGTCCTCGGATCCGACATATTTCTGGATCAGATCGATCTGGTCGATCGGCACGGACAGTTTGTCGCCGCCGGAGTAGAGAATGTGCAGATAATCTTTGTGAATGCCGTTAATCTCCAGCGTTCCGATGCCGATATATTTTCCGATGCCGTGATTGACATGAACAACGTAGTCGCCCACCTTCAGTTCCTGGTAGCTCTTGATACGCTCGGCGTTTTCCAGTCTCTGCGCAATTTTGCGGACCTTCCGCTGCTTTTGGGTGAATATCTCTCCTTCGGTGATAACCACCAGGTGGATCGAGGGCAGTTCAAAGCCGCTTTGCAAATTGCCGTCGACAAAGACCGGTTCGGGAATGTGATAATCGCTCAATACCCGGCGTACGCGTTCCATACGCTCCTGTCCGCCGGCCAGCAGGAACACCCGCGCTCCCGACCGGGTCCACCGTTCCATCTCGGCTTTGAGCAGATTCATTTGCCCGTGGAAATTCTGCATCGCCCGGGACATGAAGTTGACGATGTTCTGCGGCTGGGTATGCGGAACCTGACGGAGGAACAAGGATATATACAGGGTCGGGTGTACTTTCCGGGCCATCAGCGACTCATACGTCTTGGACAAAGCAAAAGCCGGGAGCGAGTGTCCTTCCTGCAGGGAATGCGTATACCACTCCGCTTCATCCCGTTCCAGCTGTTTGGCCGTTTCCAGAAGACGGGACGGCTCATCCAGCACAAGGACCGCATCCTCGGCGATGTAATCGAACAGCGTACAGCGTTCGGGGTAAATTAATCCGATATACTTGAAGCGTCCGGGAAACAGCTGCTGCTCGCGCAGCCTTTCGATATCTTGTCCGATTCCCTGCCGAAGCCTTTCCTTGGCTTGACGGTCGGTCATTTTGGACAACTGCGCCTCCAGCAATTCATACGCATGCTGGGCTGCGCTCTGCAACCGCTTTCCATCAGCGATGATTTCGTGGCACGGGGAGATCGTGACCTCCGATAACTTCTCGATGGACCGTTGGTCGGCCACATCGAAGGAACGAATCGAGTCCACTTCGACGTCAAACAATTCCACCCGGTAGGCGTTCGAAGCCGTCAAGGGATAGAAATCGACGATTCCTCCCCGCACGCTAAGCTGCCCGGGAGCTTCCACCCGCTCCACCCGTTCGTATCCAAGCTCCGTCATCCGCAGCAGCAGTTCGTCCAGCCTGAGCTCCTGCCCAACCTTGATCCGGATTTCGGCATTCCGGAACGTCTCCGGTGCAGGCAGAAGTCTCCGGACACCGGCGAAGGGCGCAACAATGACACCGTTAAAGCCTTTGGCCAGGCGAGTCAGCGCATCAATTCGCTGGGCCAGCGTCTCGGGACTGGCCACCGCGGTTTCCGTAATGATCAATTCCTGGGCGGGATAGAGCAGCACCTGTTCCGGCGGAAGACATTCCATCAGGTCTTCCGTAATCTTCTGGGCGGAAAACATGTTGTGGGTCATAACAAAAACCGGTCGTCCCAAATCCTGGAGCAGCGCCGCGACCAAAATCTGGCGGGACGATCCGGCCAAGCCGGAAATCAGCTGTTCCTTCATGCCGGAACGGATTCCGGCCGCAATCGTCTGATAATCCGGGTCCAGGGAAAAAGCCTGTATAATGGACTGCAATAACGACACCCCTCTCACCATTGAAGCAAGCATACCAAAAAGAAGCCTCGGCAGTCCTGCCTAGGCCTGTATACCACGGATCCTTCCTGCTACTGCAGGGGATTGGAGAGCAGGGAAAGCTCCGGATTGGCCTCCAGCGCTTCCTTGCAAAAATCACAAATGACTTTCACCGTAACGTCGCCGTTTGGGTTATACGATATTATATCTCGGCGTTCCTCGGGGGTCAAGAAATGAAAGCCCAGCTGGTACTCCGGCAGGCTTTCCTGAAGCTCCCCGATCTGGGTCCGGCAGTGCCGGCAAACATACTTTACAGACATCTGTATGCCTCCTAGCATAAGGTTATTACCAACCATTATGCCCCATTTTGACCGGACCCAACCGGAAAAAGACCAGGCGGCAATGATCTATATGGAACCATTGTACCGGGCCATTACTTTGTCAAAAGGCTCGGTAAGGGCGTAATCGACAGCGTCTGCCGTTTTTTGCAGCACCAAATCCAGTCCCTTGGCTTCCTCCCTGGAGAACGGGGCAAGGACATAGTCGACGACCTCTCTTCCCGGAGCCGGCCGGGAGATGCCAATACGGACCCGCTTGAAGGTTTGCGTGCCGACATGCTGGATAATCGATTTGATTCCATTGTGGCCCCCGGAGCTTCCCTGATAGCGCAAACGGATGTGGCCAAAGGGAGTGTCCAGATCGTCATAGATCACGATCATCCGGTCCAACTCGGCTTTATGGAAATCCATGAAGGCCCGAACCGCTTCGCCGGACAAATTCATAAACGTCAGCGGTTTGATCAGCGCCACCTTGCCACCTCGAACCGTTCCTTCGCCGACTAGCGCCCTGCATTTGCTCTTGCCGACCGGAATGCCCCACTGCTGCGAGAGGCGGTCAATCGCCATGAAGCCGACGTTGTGCCGGGTCGCCTCATATTGTTTGCCGGGATTTCCAAGTCCCACAATCCATATCATGACATAGTCCATTCCTTTCTGCTGGCGGGTGATGAAGCCTATGTATTATAACGGCAAGCCGATCCGGACCGACATCCACTTCCGGGATCATCTGAAGCATAAGGTCCCGGTTCAGGTTTATCGGGGCGGGGAACATCTGGACATCGGCTTTATTCAGAACTATACACGATTTTTTGTAAGAATCAACAACAAGGACTACAGCCGGAAGCTGTGCCGCTTCATATCCCGGCCGGGATATTAGCCTGGAAACCGTAAAAAAGAAAACGCCTGACAATCGTCAAGCGTTCTTTCCTCCGCCCCGGCCGGTTGCGTCTCCGATCAGCCGGTTCCCCCGGCCGGGGTCTCCGCAGCCGCCGTGTCGGCTTCCGCTTCCTGCGTCTCATCCTTCTGCGGCACCAGAATGCTGAAGAGCGCTTCGGAAGGATCCGTCCTCAGCTCCACGCCTTCGGGCAGCCGGACCTGGGAAGCGAGCAGTGTTTCGCCAATGCCGAGTTCGCTGACGTCCACCTTGATAACGTCCGGAATGCTGGCAGGCAAACCGCGGATTTCGATTTCATGGCGGGCCGTCTGGAGTATGCCGCCTTCCTTGACACCCCGCGCTTCGCCCGCCGGTTCGATTGCTACCGTCGCCCGAACGGGCTCGTTCATATTTACTTGATGGAAGTCGACATGCAGAATGCCGCCCTGCAGAGTATCTTTCTGCATCTCGCTGATCATGACCGGGAGCTTGCCGCCCTCCGGCATCTCAATATCGACAAGGCCGTGGGCGCCGCTACGCAGGAGCTGCATCAGCTCTTTCTCCGCAATGGCGATCGCGGCCGACGGCTTGTTCTTCCCGTATACCACAGCCGGGATGCGGCCGCGGGAACGCAATTGCTTCAGCTCGGATTTGGTCGCAGATTTACGGGCTTCCGCTTTCAACGTATGAGTCATTGTCAAGACCTCCTTCCTCAATATGCAGGACACAGTCTTTACTAATTTACCCAACGTCCGGCAGCTTCAAACCGGCCTGCGGCAACCTTATGCGGGTTTATTCCGTTTTTCCTTGCTTTTTCGCTCTGAAACGGGCTTTCAATTTTTCGGCATAGCCGGGTTTGTTCGTCTGCCGTTCCCGGGCGATGGCCAAATCATTCTCGCCCACCTCGTGAGTGATTGTGGAGCCGGCCACCACATACGCGCCCTTTCCGATTTTCACCGGAGCGATCAGGTTGACGTTGCTGCCGATGAACGCTTCATCGTCAATTTCCGTCAGCTGCTTGTTGAAACCGTCGTAATTGACGGTAATGGCCCCGCAGCCGATGTTGACGTTGCGGCCGACTTTCGCATCCCCGACGTAGCTAAGATGGGACACCTTTGTTCCTTCTCCCAGCATGGCGTTCTTCACTTCGACGAAGTCGCCGATCTTGACTCCGCGGCCGATCACCGCACCCGGACGAAGGTAGGCAAACGGACCTACACTGGCTTCATCGTCAATCCGCGCTTCCAGTAATACGGAATGCTTGACGGTCACGCCGTCCCCAATACGGGAGCTGTCAATATCGGTCTGGGGGCCGATGACGCAGTCGCTGCCGATGATCGTGGAGCCTTTCAGCACCGTACCCGGATAAATGATTGTGTCGGAGCCGATTACGACATCCGGCTCGATGTACGTATTGTCCGGATCGATCAAGGTCACACCGGCTGCCATGTGGCGCTTGTTAATGCGCTGTCTCATGCGGCGGTTGGCTTCAGCCAGAGCCGCCCGGTCGTTTACGCCCAGCCATTCCGATTCATCCTCGGTGATATGGCCGAGCACCATTTCGCCTGCGCGATTCAAAATCCCGATGACATCGGTCAAATAATACTCGTTCTGGGCGTTATCGTTGGTGACCTGCCGCAACGCCGCGAACAGCTTTTTATTATCAAAGCAATACGTTCCCGTATTGATTTCCTTTACCAGTTGTTGTTCGGGAGTGCAGTCTTTCTGCTCTACAATGCCGGTCACCCGCCCTCCGTCGCCGCGTATGATCCGGCCGTATCCTTGGGGATCGTCAAGTACAGCGGTCAGAATTGACGCGGCGGCACCCTTCTCCTGATGGATCCGGATCATCCCGGACAGCGTCTCGGGCCGGATAAGCGGAGTATCTCCGCAAATGACGACCGTTGTCCCTTCCTCCCCGGCGAGCAGGCCCTGCGCTTCAAGCACGGCATGGCCGGTTCCAAGCTGTTCCTTCTGAACAGCGTATTCAACCGCGTCCCCCAGGTAATTCCGCACGGATTCGGCGCCGTGTCCGATCACGGCCACCACCCGTCCGATGCGGGCCTGTTTCAGCGTATCCAGGACATGCCCCACCATCGGTTTCCCGCATACGGCATGCAGCATTTTGTTCATGTTCGACTTCATTCGTGTCCCCTGGCCGGCAGCCAGGACCACCGCCATTAATTTCGTCAAATCGGTTCCCCCCCTGCATGGCATCCATTCTAGATGATAACGCAGTTGTGCCAAAAAGAAAAGGGAGCCCTCAACAGGCCCCCTGTCTTTCTCCTGACCAATCATGCCCCTTCTTCGATAACCTCTTCCTCCTGGGCCGCCCTCTCGTATTCCGCCAGGACGGCAGCCTGAATCTTCTCGCGGGTCGAGGAAGAGATCGGATGGGCGATATCCCGGAACTCCCCGTCCGGAGTGCGTTTGCTCGGCATGGCGACAAACATCCCGTTATTCCCGTCAATCACCCGAATGTCATGAACGACAAATTCATTATCGATCGTTATCGATGCAATCGCCTTCATTCTGCCTTCGGAGTTCACACGGCGGAGTCTGACATCAGTAATATTCATTTTCCGTTCACCACCTTTTTCATCTTGAGACTTGGTGTATAATTCCACATGTTAACGGAAAATCCTTCTTTTTTTCGTAAAATTTTAACAGTTATTTTTTTATTTTTCCGTTGGGGAAGTTCCGACATTCATCGCGCAAATCAGTTCAATTTCGACAAGAACATCCTTGGGCAGACGCGCAACTTCGACTGTGGAACGAGCCGGTTTGTGCTCCTGGAAATAAGACGCATAGATCTCGTTAATGGTTGCAAAGGTATTCATATCCTTGATAAAAACGGTCGCCTTGACCACATCCCGGAAGGAAGCGCCGGCTTCCCGCAAAATGGCTTCCAGATTGCGGAATACCTGGTGAGTCTGCTCGGCTACTCCGCCTTCGACCAGGTTTCCGTTCGCATCCAGCGGAATTTGTCCGGAAGTAAACAGCAGATTTCCAAATTGGACGGCCTGGGAATAGGGGCCGATTGCGGCTGGCGCCGCAGAGGTAGCAATGGTTTTCAACATCCTTCTTCATCTCCATGATCAAAATAATTTCCCGGGACGACCCGGGTCTTCCCGGTTTCCACCCCGGATACCCGGGCCAGGGATACATAATTTTGCACGAAGCGTTCGGAAACTTCCCCGGATTCGGCGAATACGCCGACGCCTTCCACGCTGGCCCGGAACTCCTGCAGCAGGTCGATCATCCCCCGGATCGTTCCGCCCACCCTCATGAAATCGTCGATAATCAGCACCCGGGATTTTTCCTTCAAGGCGCGCCGGGAAAGCGACATGGTCTGAATCCGTTTCGAGGAACCGGACACGTAATTAATGCTTACCGCCGAGCCTTCCGTAACTTTATTGTCCCTGCGGACAATAACCACCGGCAAATTAAGGAAGGACGCTGTGGCGTAAGCCAGAGGAATCCCTTTGGTTTCCACGGTCATGACTACATCGATTTCCCTGTCGCTGAAGGCGCTGGCGAATATTTTGCCCAAGGTGTTCAGCACAGCGGGTTGTCCCAACAGATCGGACATGTACACGTATCCTCCGGGCAAAATCCGTTCCGGCTGTTCCATCTGTCCGCAGATGCCCTCAATGAATGGAAGGGACTGGGGCTTGGGAACTTTCGGGATGTATTTCACCCCTCCCGCCGCTCCGGCCAAGGTATGCAGTTCGCCCAAACCTTCGGATTCGAATACTTCTTTAATAATTGCCAAATCCTCACTGATTGATGATTTGGCCGAGTTGTACCGTTCAGCGAATGTTGTCAGCGGAATCAACGAATGGGGGCGGAACAGCAGATACTGCGTCATTTCCACCAATCTGGAACTCCGTTTCAATTTTTTCACAAGTACACCCCCGGGTATTCCAAATGGAGCAGCTTCCGAATATTATGAAGTGAATATAACACTTTTGTCCGTCTTCATTCAAGAGAACCGGAGGAAATCTCCGTTTTTCGAAAAGGTTGCGCTTGTTTCAGCGGGACGTAAGCAGGCGAACGGCATAAACCTGCTTGCAAAAACCGCGCAACCCGTTATAGACCCTCTGAGCCTTGGCCTGTCTGGAGACAAGCCCGAATACCGTCGGCCCGCTGCCGGACATCAATACCCCTTCCGCACCGAGGCGCAGCATGCATTCTTTCAGCTGGCGCACCTCCGGGTGCAGGGCCATCGTTACCTCTTCAAGCACATTGCCCAGCCCCCGGCATATGCCCGCAAAATCCTTTTGCTCCAGAGCCTGCCGCATGCGGTTCACGGAAGGGTGCTCCGCGATTCCCCCGGCGTTGAGTCTGCCGTAGACATCGGCTGTAGAGACGTTGATCGGGGGCTTGGCCAGCACCACCCAGCTCTGGGGCGGGGAAGCGATCGGCTCCAGCTTCTCACCCCGCCCCCTGGCAATCGCCGTCCCTCCGGCAACGCAGTACGGAACATCGGAGCCCAGCTCCGAGCCAAGCACCTGCAGATCGTACGGGGAAATGCCGAGTCCCCACAGACGGTTCAAGCCGCGCAGGGTTGCCGCCGCATCGCTGCTTCCGCCGGCCAGACCGGCCGCGACAGGTATCCTTTTGTCCAGATGAATGTAGACGCCCTTGGTTACTCCGTACCGTTCCTTGATCAAACGGGCCGCTTGAAAAGCCAAATTTTTCTCGTCCAGCGGGATGTAGCCGGCCTGGCTGGAAATGATAATCGTATCCCTCGGAAGCTCTTCCATGGAAATCCGGTCGGCCAGGTCGACCATCGTCATGATCATCTCCACTTCATGGTACCCGTCCTCGCGTTTGCGCAGCACGTCCAAAACCAGATTGATTTTGGCCGGCGCCTTTTCAAAAATTTTCATAGAGCCACCCTTCTCCATGATCCGAACCTCAAAAGCTTGAAGCCCAACCGTATGTATAAGTAAATGTATTATAAGAAAAACTCTTATCGAAGTCCAATCAGGAGGGGAGCGACGGCAGATGAACAAAAGAAACCTCTCCTTTATGGTGAATGGTTGGCGGTACTTCCATTTACCCATAATAGAAGAGGTTCTTTAGCAAGCAAGGGACGTCACTCCCTCATCAGCGATGACGTTTGGGAGGAACTCTTATTCTCGTGCTATCTTCCGCCCGGACGGCCGGATGACTGGGGGGACAGTTTTTGTTCGGCCAGCTGGATGGCCCGTTTGACCATATTGCCGGCGTCCTTGGCCCGGATCGATCCCCAGCCTTCGCGCTGCACCGTATCGTAAAAGCCGAGATCTTTGGCCAATTCGTTCTTCATCTGCTCGGACATGATGCTTCTTCTGCGGCCCATCATTGCGCCTCCTTTGCATGGGGTAGGCTTATTATGTGATGAATGTCCGCCGAGCATACCCGGGCAGAATGAAAAGCAGCGGCCCTTATCCTAAAAAAACAGTAAAATCGTCAAGATTTCACTGTTTTTTTAGGATCGAAGCCTCAATGTTGTATATAAGTAATACGGACTTGTCCCGCATCATCGCAAACGGTCACTTCAACGGATTCCGTCAAAATGTCCGCATAGCTATATGATACTCGTTTAAAAGCATGCTGTTCCTGATCCAGCTTGACAATAAACACAGAAGGGTAGGTTTCTTCCAAAACACCAGATCGTTCGATGGTTTTGCGTCGTCCCCCGTTTGCGCGCAACATGATCTTGCGCCCAACATGAGGCTCCAAACTGCGTTTGATCTCCAACAGCGCATTTTTAGCCATTGTGAACTACCACCTCTTTCCCTTGACATTATACAGCAATTGAGGGTGGCGTGTCAAACAAAGGCAAATATTATATCAGCCAGACAAACCAGTTGTCAACGCCAAATGTCCCGGTTTTCTGGGGAATTGAATCGGGTTGGCGCGGCAGCCGGTTCGGCAAGTCGGCGCAAGTCCGCCGGCCCGCCCGGAGTCCTTCCTTGTTAACCACCACTGGAATAGATTCCCCCGATCCAAGAAAATTATGCATCTGCCGATCGCGGACCGGCCGGTCTACTGCGCGGATTCCGGCAGCAGCGCTTTAAGCCTTGGAAGCCCTGTCCGGTGGCTTCCCCGGGTTTCCAGACCGCCCAGTCCGTGCAGACCGCTGTATGTGTTGCTTAATACGTCGGCTACATTGATCGTTTCCTTGACCGATGTGTAAGATGCCTTTACCGCAATATACAATGGATCCAGGGCATGAATAAGCACCCGGCCCGGCGAGCTGGCAAAGTTGGCGCCCGCCTGAAGCAGGGCTTCATAATGGGATTGGCACGCTCCCGCGACTACGGTCAGGGCATCCAGATTGCGCTCGTAGCTCCGAACAACATTTACCGCCTTTACGAAGTTCACCGAATTTTTATAGTTGTTCAGATTGTGAACATCCCTATGGTCTTTCAGGATTCCGTCATGACCGGTAATCACCACGATGTCCGGCCTGGATACGGGAAGCAGCCGGTAAAGCGCATCCGGCATGCGGATCTCCGGGATGTAATACCCTTCTGCGGGGATTTGCAGCCTTTCGTAAATTTCCAGGCTTTTGCGGAGATAAGCCGGATCCCCGTCCAAGTGAAGCACTTTCCCCGGCTTGTCGAAATAAGGGAGCTCCCTGGGTCGGCGGGCAGGCTCCAGCAATCGCCGGAACAGAGGATCCCGCCGGAGCCGGTCAAAAAATTGATTGATCTTCGGCTGGGAGGAACGGTTGAAGTAGAGATCGCTTTCCTGTGCCGGCACCAGATCGGATACCGGGGAATCGGCCAGCAAGCGGTAATCGATCCCGCGAAGGATGGCCTTGTCCCGAACCCGTTCCTGAATTTTGAAAATCACATCCCCGCCATACGATTTGCGATAAACCAGGTCACCCTGCATCATGGCGACATCCCTCCTCGTCTATCGTTATCGTATGGCTTTGGTAGGCTTTTGGTGTATAAGAATTATAATCGGGGGAAGATGTGACGGCACAGACGGGCAAAATCTTCCATGGAAAGCGACTCTCCGCGGCGGGAGGGCTCAATTCCCGCACGCTCCAGAATGTCCTCCACAACCCCCCGGTCTTCTTTCGCAAAAAACCGGGAATTCAGCAAATTGTTCGCCAGAGTTTTCCTGCGCTGCGCAAAACAGGCCTGAACCACCTGAAAAAAAAGCCCCTCATCCGGAACCTCAACCGGCGGAGAACGGCGCAGTTTCAGCCGGATGACGGCCGAATCGACATTGGGCGGAGGGACAAAAACGGAATGCGGTACGATCGTGACTAGTTCCGGTTCGCAATAATACTGGACCGCGATGCTGAGACTGCCGTACTGCTTGCCGCCCGGAGCCGCAGCCAATCGCTCCGCGACTTCCTTCTGGACCATGATCACAATCAGATCGAGCGGCAGCTTCTCCTCCAGAAGCTTCATGATGATCGGAGTCGTGATATAGTACGGCAGATTGGCCACCACACTGACCGGCATGCTCGGATCAAACCAGTCGCCCCAAAGCTCGCGGAGGGGAAGCTTCAGAATATCCCCGTGAATCACCCGGATATGTCCGAAGCCTCTCAGCGTTTCCTCCAGCGCCGGAAGAAGCCTATGGTCGATCTCCACGGCAACGACCCTTCCGGCCCTCCGGGCCAGCTGCTGGGTCAAGGCGCCAATACCCGGGCCGATCTCCAGCACCCCCTTATCCGGGCGCAGATCGGCCGCTTCCACGATCCGCTCCAGGATACGCCGTTCGACAAGAAAATTTTGCCCCAGACTTTTTTTCAAGTGCAGACCATGGCGCTTCAGCACTTCCCGGGTCCGCCCCGGCGTTGAAACATCCAATCCTTGCTCCATCGGCTAATCCTCGCTTTCCTCCAGCTGTGCCAGCGCCCGCAGAAATTCCTCCCGGCTGATTTGAAACATGCTGCAGCGCTTCATGAATTGTTTGCCGTTAGCATACCCAATGCCAAGTATTTTCCCCATCTCCAGCCGGCGCCGCGCCGCTTCCGGATGGTTCAGCAGGCCGGCCTCGAGCAGATCCGCGCTGGTGATTTGCGGCAGACTCCCGGGGTATTCCGTCTTTACCTCCGCGAGCGCTTTGCGGATCATCTCCGGGCTGGCGTTCTCTACGCCGATGTCGCCCTTGCTTGTCGCTTCCTCCTGCGTCAGAAACGCATGTTTGCAGCCGGGAACCTTGCCCGAGATTATGCGGCGGAGACGTTCCCCCGCATGATCGGGATCGGTAAATACGATGACCCCTCTTCGCTCCTGGGCCAGGGCAATCCGGCGCAGGATTTCCGCATTGATCGCGGAACCGCCCGTTTCAATCGTCTCCGCTTCCACGGCCCGGCGGATGGCGGCGGTATCGTCCTTGCCCTCGACTACGATGACTTCTTTGATCATGAGTTAACCCTTTCCTGGAAATGAATGCTCCGGTATAAAAAGCAAGAAAAAGAAGAGGAAACATCCTCTTCTTGGCGTGCTCAATCCCGTGTCCGCTTATTCAAAAGTATGCCCATTCCGGACAAGCCCGACTCAATCGGCGGACGGTTTTTTCGGCCCGATTACATAGACGGTGTAGCCCCGCTTCGTGCCGAATCTATTGGCATTGCTTTCGCTGTCGAAATAAACATCGATCTTGTTTCCCTTGATCGCGCTTCCCGTATCTTCCGCGCGGCGAAAACCCAGGCCGTCGATGTAGACCCACCAGCCCAGGGGAATCACACTGGGGTCGACGGCAATCGTCCGTCCTTCCGTAACGCGCGTTCCGGAAGCGGTAACCCCGTAGCCGGGATCGCTGCTTGATTTGCCTGTGGAACTGGCATTGGCGGAATAGGCGGTCAAGGTCACGTTCTTTAAGACCTTCTTCGCTCCGAAGGTCACACCGCTTTTGGTCACCTCATCGGGGACGGAAAGGGCGGCAACCGGATTTTTGGTGCCGATGGCAACGATCTTGTTCACGCTCTCTGTCTGCACATCCTGATCGACGACCTTCTCCGACACCAATTGGCCGTCCTCGTATACCTTCTCGATTTTTTTCAGGAGTACACCTTCCTTGCCTTCCTGGACAACCTGCTGCTTGCCCTTCGGCAGTTCAGGATCCTCCTTCTGTACAACGTCGTAGGCGATCGGTTCGGAAACCGCCTCCTGCTTCTTCTCCACGCGGACAATCTGCAGCTTCGATCCTTCCGCCAGCGGACTGTCCAGGGAAGGCGTCACCTTGTCGTCCGGTGCCAAATCTATGTTTAAATCTTCTAATGCGCTGCCAACATTTTTTCCGATCGTGTACATCGTCCGGGTCTCTCCGTCGGCTGTCACCTCTACCGGGATGGCATGATCGACGACAATCGTCTCCCCGTCCTCGATCCGCGAATCCAGGGAATGGGAAACCCGATCGTGGTCGCCGAGGGTAATCGCTTGTTCTTTCAAAAGGCGCTGCACATTCCACTGGTTGGTGTGAACGGGCGTTTCATGGCCGTTGACCACCAGGGTAACGTTCTTTCCGGAAGTGCCGTACAGCATGAACAGAAAAAGCAGAAGACTGATCAGGGAAAATACCGAAACGCTGGTTATCAAACGCAGATTCTCATGCTTCCATCGCAATGCGAAAGACATGCTGGATGATCGTTGTACATGGGTATCCTGCACTGCAAAATCGCCCACTTCTTCGGTCCTCCTTATAGTCCCGCCGCCAGTGTTACGCATGAAACTTGATTTGACGCGACTGTTGAATTTTCGTTGTGTGCACCCGTTATCCCGGCCGGATCGAATAAACGGGATTCTTTTGAACGGACCCTGCAGGTTTCGGACAATCCCCTATCACTCTATGTGGTGGACAGCCAATTTATCCGTTCAAAGACAAAAAGCCCCGGCGAAGAGGAACTCTTCCCGTGGCTTCCGAACTGTACAAGCTCCCGGTGCACGACAATCGTACCTCTCTCTTGACGCTTACGAGGTTAGCTGACGGATTCGGGCGAGAGAGTCGCCCTACGGCGCCTGGCGCGCCGATTCACCCCGGTGAACTTGAACTCCGTGCAAGGATGACGGTGTTCAAGCGGTTCCCCCGTTTCCCAGAGGCGGGAATTAAGCGAGTTGGAAATGTGAGTCGGTATTAAGTTATCATGTTGTGTATAATAATCGCTGCAATCAAGGCTGTAAAGAGCATGTAAAGGTTAAATTTCGCTGATTTCCAGTTTATTTCCGGAATTTATTCGCGCATTTTCGGGTTTTATCTCACTCTTTTTCCCCCTTATTCTTTTTTCCTTTTGATATCGTGATTCCAGGGCTTTTTTGCTTGATTTTTTTGAAAATTTTATAGGTCTTTGCGCCTATTTTTGCGAAGGGAAGTGGGCAATCCGATGGACGAGCTGCTGCAGGTGGAAGGGTTGAGCGGAGGGTATTTGCCGGGAAAACCGGTGCTTCACGACCTCACTTTCTCGGTGCGAAGAGGGGAAATGGTCGGGCTGATCGGCTTGAACGGCGCCGGCAAAAGCACCACCATCAAGCATATTCTCGGGCTGATGCCGCCGCACAAGGGCAGGATCGCCATCTGCGGTTCAACGCTGGAGCAGAATCCGGAGGCATATCGGCAATCGTTCGGGTACGTACCCGAAACGCCGGAGCTCTATGACGAACTGACCATATCCGATCATTTCCGGCTGACGGCCATGGTTTACGGGATTTCGGGGGAAATCTATGAAAACCGGGTAGAGAGGCTGGCGGAGCTTTTTCGTCTCGGCGACAAGCTGGGCAGCCTGCCCGGCCATCTTTCCAAGGGAATGCGCCAGAAAGTGATGCTGCTCAACGCATTCCTCATCGAGCCCCCGCTTTATATCATCGACGAGCCCTTCGTCGGTCTCGACCCCCTGGCGATCCGTTCGCTGCTTGAGCTGATGGCGCAACGGAAGGCAGCCGGCTCGGGGTTCCTGATCAGCTCGCATGTGCTGTCGACGCTGGAACGCTATTGCGACCGGCTGATTGTCCTCAGGGAGGGGCGAATCGCCGTGCAGGGAACCATGTCGGATCTGCGCCGGGCCAGCGGGATTTCGTCGAATTACCTCGATGATCTGTTTTACGCCCTGACGGGAGGGAACGGCCGTGTTTGATGCCAAAGACTTGTGGAAAAAGCGGTTGGCCGTCTACCTGCGGGAAACGGCGGGGTACTGGAAGTATGTCTTAAAAAGCGGCCTGGCGACCCTCGGCGGTTTGCTTATGATTGTCCTGGCCGCTTATGCCCCCGGGCTGCTGGACAGTCTTCCGGCGGATTTTCCATATGCCGTCCCGCTCGCCCTCATCCTCGCCCCGCTGGCCGCCTATTCGCCGGTACGGACGCTCCTTCGGCAGGCCGACCTGACGTTTCTGCTTCCCGCGGAGTTCCGCATGTCCGGTTATTTCCAGGGAGCGCTCCGCTATACCTGGATGATCCAGTCCCTCCGGCTGGCCGCCGCGTTTCTGCTCCTTTGGCCTCTGCAGCTGCATTTCGCCAAACCCGGACCGGGACAATTCCAGATCACGCTGCTTATGCTTTTGGCGGCAAAAACCGCCAACCTGGCGGCAGCCTGGCGGGAGACGCGCTTTTCCCGCTGCCGGCAGCGGGTGGCGGCCGCCCTGTCGCGCGGGGCCTGGACGGCGGCCGTCCTGTACGCCTGGTTTGCCGGGCATCCGGCGGCAGCCGGTGTTCTCGCCGTTACCGGGACGGCCTTCGCCTGGCTGATCCTGCGGACAACGCCGAAATACCGGATCCGCTGGACCGGCCTCTGCGCATCGGAAGCCCGCCGGCAGGCCCGGCTGTACCGGTTTTTCAGCTGGTTCCAGGACATGCCCGAATCTTCCGCTCGACCGCGGAAACGGCCGCTTCTGTCGAAACTTGCGGAATCGATTCCGCATCGCCGGGAGAACAGCTATCTATTCCTTTACGCGATCTCCGCCGCCCGTACTGAGACCGGAGGCATGACGCTTCGTCTGGCGGCGGCCGGGCTGCTGCTGGAGTGCCTGTTCCCCGCGGCGGTTGCGCAGGCGATCGTTTTCACCGCCGCCGTCGCATGCATAGGCCTGCAGCTGACGTCCATGGCGACCCTGCACCGCCACGCCTTGTGGCCCCGGCTGTATCCGCTGGATCCCCGGCAGCGGGCGCACTCGCTGGTGAAGCTGGCGGCTTGTGTCCAAACCGTCCTGACGCTGATTCTGGCGGTTCCGCTGCTGGTTTGCCATGCGGCGGCGTTATGGTACGTCCCCCTGGCAGGGCTTGTCCTTTCCCTGGCGCGGATCACCGCCGGGTGGAGAAAAAAGCTCGAACGCCTATTTCAGACCTAGCAGGCGAATGGCGTTCGCTGTCGTCATTTCCGCCAATTCCTCGAAGGATATACCTTTGATTTCGGCAGCCGCCTGGGCGATCAGCCTGACATAACTGGTCTCGTTGCGTTTTCCGCGGTAGGGATGCGGGGTCAGATAAGGAGCGTCCGTCTCGATCAGCAGCCGGTCGAGCGGCACCTTCGCCAGCACTTCCTTGGGCTGCTTCGCGTTCTTGAAGGTGATCGGCCCGCCGAAGGAAATGTAGAAATTCATATCCAGGCACTGCCGGGCCGTCTCCCAGCTGCCGGAAAAACAGTGCATAATGCCGCCGACTTCGGCGGCTTTTTCTTCGCGGAGAATCGACAAAATATCCTGATGCGCTTCCCGGTTGTGAATCACAATGGGCTTACCGAGCTTGCGGGCCAGCCGGATCTGCTCGCGGAAGACGCGCGCCTGCACATCCTTCGGAGAAGTATCCCAATGATAATCGAGTCCGATCTCCCCGATCGCCACCACCTTCTCGTGGGAACAAAGCCGCCCGATCCATTCCAGATCCTCCGGTGTCATATCCTTGGCATCGGTCGGGTGCCAGCCGACGGCGGTGTAGATGAAATCGTATGATTCGGCAAGCTCCATCGAGGACGGAATCGTCTCCCGATTGAAGCCGACATTCACAATCCGCGTGACTCCCGCATCGAGCGCTCTTTGAATCACTTCCTGCCGATCCCCGTCAAAAGATTCCGAATTCAGATGCGCATGCGTATCGGTCAGCATAGGTTTCCTCCCAAGTTCATCGTTCTTCAAATTCCTCCTTCTTCCGGGCAATAAATGAGCCGGTCTCCCCGGTGAATTCCGTGTATCGAACGGACAATCTCCGACTTTCCGGAGATTTCGACAAGCTCCTCTTGACCGTCCAGGAGCAGGATGGGGAGTCTCCCGTCGCTTTCGCCCGGCATATAAACATCGTAAGGAAGATCGCTTGGAAAGTCCAATTCGACATAATAATCGGGGTCGAGCCCCTTTCCGGCCAGCCGATCGCGAATCGCTGCCAGTTCACCCGGCTGCAGGGCCTGCATCGGCTTGTATTTGAACAGCCGCCGGTTCAGAAACCGTCCGCACAAATCGGACAGCACCCGATCCCGCTCCTGAGTCCATTCGACAAACAGCGCTTGCATGAACGATTCGTCCAGCTTGAAATAATCGTCCTCGGTCAGCCGGGATTGAAACAGATGTTTCAACGGCAGCGGCAGATACCGGTAGGAATATTCATTTTCATAGAGAAAACCCGCCCGCTTGAAAATTTTCCGCAGCAGAATCTCCGCGCTGCGCGTCACAGGATGAAAATAAACCTGCCAGTACATCTGGTAGCGGGACATCAGATAATCCTCCACCGCATGCATACCGCTTTCCTTGATCACAATCCGGCCGCGGTATGGCCGCATCACCCTCAGGATCCGTTCCAGATCGAAGGTGCCGTAATTGACTCCGGTATAATAGGCATCCCGCAGCAGATAATCCATCCGGTCCGCGTCCAGCTGGCTCGAGATCAGACTGACGACAATCTGGCGCGGGTACGTCTTTCCGATGACGGCGGCGACTCTCTGCGGAAAATCCGGGGCGACCTGCCGCAGCGCCCGGTTTACTTCCGTTTCGCCCTGGATCAGACGGCAGGACCACTCCTCGTGATCCATCCGAAAAGCCCGTTCGATCGAATGGGAGAACGGCCCATGCCCCAGGTCGTGAAGGAGAGCCGCGCAAAGACACAACAGCCGTTCTTCCTTCGGCCAATCCGGATAATGATTGCGTTCGAATTGCGAAATAATTTTGCGCGTGACCTCGTAGACCCCCAGTGAATGGGAAAACCGGCTGTGCTCGGCCCCGTGAAACGTAAGATAAGAGGTGCCCAGCTGGCGGATCCGGCGGAGCCGCTGAAACTCTCTGGCATTGATCAGGTTCCAGATTACCCGGTCCTGAACATAAATGTACTTGTGCACCGGATCTTTAAAGACTTTTTCTTCCTTCAGCTGTTCCGACATCTTCTTCACATCCTCTCCAAATTCTGCAATTCGATACTCTCCCCTGATTCGACAATTTCTCGGCGGCAAGGTGTCGAATAAAGTCGAATTTTTCTGGGGGTACTCTATCCGTCTGGAGGAAAAAATTCCGCTGAACTGAATCATCCCTGATCAGCCCGGAAGATCGTTTGCCATCGCTCGCAGGCAGAAATCCTTGATTTGACAAGGAATTCAACGCCCGGATCATCGTTTGGTTCCGCCAGATTTCCGCTGTTCAGGCATTTGTTAATCTTTTTCACATTCTCTAGTTGACTATTTTGGGAATCGTTGGTATGATAGGTTACAAAGAATTATGTCGAATTGTGACGATTCATGGGAGGAGTAATTTCATATGATGAAGTCCACAGGTATTGTTCGTAAAGTTGACGAACTCGGCCGGGTCGTCATTCCGATTGAACTTCGCAGGACACTTGGAATTGGCGAAAAAGATGCGCTGGAAATCTATGTAGACGGCGAGCGCATTATGCTCAAGAAATATGAACCCGCCTGCATTTTCTGCGGCAATGCGGAAAACGTGACCTACTTCAAAGGAAAAATTGTTTGCCACAATTGTTTGTCCGAAATGCCGACACCTGTGACAAAATAAAAAAAATAGTATATAATAGAAATATCATTTCCGATACTGTTAATTCTAACCTTTTTATATCTCCTCTTTTCCCCTGGATGGCTGCTTCAATCCAGGGGATTTTTTTCTGCGACAAACCGGTTGTAGACATCCCGCCTGGGCTCTCCCCGGTCGGCGGCCGCCAATTTGACCGCTTCTTTCGCACTTATTCCCGCGATCTCGTTCATGTAGTGCTGCACATGCTCCGCCACACTGAGCGAAGCCCACCAGGCATCTTCCTTCTTCCCTTCCAGCTCCGGATCGGCGCCCTGAACGACAATGCAGTATTCTCCCAAAGGAGGATGCTTTTCCAGCCAATCCAGGCATTCCGGAATCGTTCCCCGGGCAATCTCCTCAAATTTTTTGGTCAGTTCGCGTACCAGGGCAATCTCCCGTCCCCCCCAAACCGCCTTCATTTCGGTCAGTGTTTTGACAAGCCTGTGGGGGGATTCGTAGAAAAGAATTGTTTCCGGCCGCAAAGCCAGCCGTTCCAGCTCCCTGCGCAGGCTTTTCCTGTCGCGCGGCGGGAATCCGGCAAACATAAACTGGCGGGTCGGCAAGCCCGATACGATCAGTGCCGACAAGGCGGCATTCGGACCGGGAATCGGCACCACGGGAATACCTTCCCCAACGGCCAGACGCACCAGGTCGTACCCCGGATCGGAAATCGCCGGGAGGCCGGCATCGCTGACCAGCGCCCCTTTCTCCCCCATTGCGAGCCTCCGGATCAGTTCCGGGCCGCTGGCTTGCTTGTTATGCTCGTGGTAGCTTACGAGACGGGCGCTGATGTCAAAATGCGACAGCAGCTTGCGGGTTTGCCGCGTATCCTCGGCGGCGATCCAGTCGGCCTCCTTCAGAATGCGGACAGCCCGGAAGGTCATGTCCTCCAGATTTCCGATCGGGGTGCCGACTAGGAACAAGGTTCCCTTGTTTTCCTGGTGAAAGCTTTGCTGAATTTTCATTTCCAACCTCCTGCCTGCCGTCCGTAATACAGATTCCACAGCTCCGGAACATATTGGCCGTCCGTCCCGTATACAA
>Ga0310827_100251_pt1 | contig 55764 bp, 54 predicted proteins | sample WT_ome_2_FD_201309 | JGI IMG/M metagenome (GOLD analysis project Ga0310827, IMG submission 201309) | Sorghum-adapted microbial communities enriched on wild type (WT) sorghum from Joint BioEnergy Institute, Emeryville, California, United... ... | reverse complement strand
TGGTTCAACGGAATGCAGATACTGTATTTACCAAGTTGGCACCGGAGCTGGCAAGCCAAGGCGTGATCTTCACCGATTTGGAGACCGCCGTGCGGGAGCATGGGGATCTGGTGAAGGCGCACCTGCATAGCGTGATCAAGCCGGATGAGAATCGCTTGGCCGCTTTGCATGCAGCTTTGTGGAATGGCGGAGTTTTCCTGTACGTTCCGAAGAACGTGGTGATTGATACGCCGCTGCAAACAATTTTCCTGTTGGATGACGCGAGCTCCTCGTTCACGCCTCACGTTCTGATCGTGGCGGACACGAACAGCCAAGTTACCTACGTGGATAACTATATTTCTGTAAATCTCAATGGAAACATCGTGCATAACGGTGCAGCCGAAGTGGTCGTAAAGCCGGGCGCCAAAGTCCAATTCGCGACGGTGCACCATTTGGCTGAGCAAGCGACGGATGTGACATATCGCCGCGCCGTTGTTGAGAATGACGGCAGCATCGAATGGATCATCGGCGAAATGAACAATGGCGATTCGGCGAGTGAGACGCTGTCGATCTTGAAAGGGAACGGCTCGAACTCGGATTCGAAGGTCATCGCCGTTGGTTCGGGGAAACAACGTTTGAACTACACGACGAAGGCCGTCCATTACGGGAAGAGCTCGAACAGCCAAATGATTACCCGCGCCGTAATGCGGGAAGAAGCTACAGCGATTATTAACGGGATCACGAAAATTGAGAAAGGTGCCACGAAAGCGGACGGTCAGCAAACTGAGAAAGTGCTCATGCTAAGCCCGAAGGCTCGCGGTGACGCCAACCCGATTCTGCTGATTGACGAAGATGACGTTTCCGCAGGACACGCCGCTTCCGTTGGGCAGGTGAACCCAGAGCAAATTTACTACTTGATGTCCCGCGGGATTACCCGTGCAGAGGCGGAACGCTTGGTCATTTACGGCTTCTTGGCGCCGGTCGTTTCGGATATCCCGCTGGAACCGTTGCAGAAGCAACTGCAAGGTCTAGTGGAAAGGAAGCTGGGACAATGAGTATCCATGCTGAAGAGCTGAAGAAGCAATTTCCCATTCTGCAGCAAGAGATAAACGGGCATCCGCTCGTTTATCTCGACAGTGCGGCTTCCTCGCAGAAGCCGATGGTCGTAATTGAAGCGTTAAAGCATTATTACGAATGGGATAATGCGAACGTGCATCGCGGCGTGCATACGCTGGGCAGCCGGGCGACCGATGCTTATGAGAATGCCCGCGAGAAGGTAGCCAGATTTATTGGGGCTGCGCGCCGGGAAGAAATTATTTTTACCCGTGGCACTACGACCTCGCTGAATTTGGTTGCATCCTCTTACGGAGCAGCGAATGTCGGAGAAGGCGACGAAATCGTCATTACTCCGATGGAGCATCACAGCAATTTGATTCCTTGGCAGCAATTGGCGTTGAAGAAGAAGGCTGTATTGAAATATATCCCGCTGCAGCCAGACGGTCATATCGATTTGGCGGATGCGGAGAAGACGATTACCCCCAAGACGAAGATCGTGGCGACCGCTTACGTATCCAACGTCCTTGGCGTTGTGAATCCGATCAAGGAGCTCGCAGCCATTGCTCATCGCAACGGGGCGGTTATGGTCGTTGACGGTGCGCAAAGCACCCCTCACATGAAGGTTGACGTACAGGAACTGGATGTTGATTTTTATGCTTTTTCCGGTCATAAGATGTGCGCACCAACTGGAATTGGGGTACTCTATGGTAAGAAGCAATTGCTGGAAGCCATGGAGCCGATCGAATACGGCGGGGAAATGATTGATGATGTCGGATTGTATGAGTCAAGCTGGAAAGAGCTTCCTTGGAAGTTTGAAGGCGGGACGCCGATTATCTCAGGTGCGGTTGGATTGGCGGCGGCCATCGATTTCCTTGAAGGCATCGGACTTGAGGAAATACACCGTCACGAGGCCAAGCTTGCCACTTATGCGATGAACCGCCTGTCTGAGATTGAAGGGCTGACTCTTTATGGACCGCGCGAGCGCGAAGTGGGACTGATTACCTTCAACCTGCTGGACATTCATCCGCATGACGTTGCGACCGTGCTTGATGCTTCCGGGATCGCCATCCGGGCGGGTCACCACTGCTGCCAGCCGCTGATGCGTTGGCTTGAAGCAAGCGCAACGGCTAGAGCAAGCCTGTATTTATACAATACGGAACAGGATATCGACCGACTGGCGGAAGCTTTAATCCAAACAAAGGAGTATTTTGGGTGATGCAACTAGACGATTTATACCGCCGTGTCATAATGGATCATTATAAAAATCCGCGGAACCGCGGGAAGTTTGAGGAAGGCGCGCTGACGGTCGATTTGAACAATCCGACCTGCGGCGACCGCATTTCCTTGCAGTTGATTGTGGAAGGAGACGTCGTCAAGGACGCCCGCTTTACCGGGGAAGGCTGCTCCATCAGCATGTCGTCGGCTTCGATGATGACGGAGGCCGTCAAAGGACGGACGATCGAGGACGCGATGGAGCTAGCTGGACGGTTCTCCCGGCTGATGATGGGAGAAACGGTGGAGTTTGACGACTATGAAGATCTTGAGGCCTTATCCGGCGTTAGAAAATTTCCTGCCCGCATCAAATGCGCTACGTTAGCTTGGAATGCGCTGAAAAAAGGAATCCAAGCGGAAATCTAATCCCCTGAGGAGGTAGCCGAACATGGCCAAAAAAGCACCGGAATTAGAAGAGTATAAATACGGTTTCCGGGATGAACACAAGGCGATCTTTCAATCCGGTAAAGGCTTGACCCGTGAAATCGTAACGGAAATCTCCCGTATTAAAGGCGAGCCGGAGTGGATGCTTAATTTCCGCCTCAAATCGCTTGAGCAGTTCGAGAAAATGCCGTTGCCGCGTTGGGGCGGAGATTTGAGCGAGCTCGATTTTAACGATATTCAATACTACGTGAAACCATCTGAGAAACAAGGTAAGACGTGGGAAGAAGTCCCGGCAGAAATCAAAGAAACGTTTGATAAGCTGGGGATTCCAGAGGCCGAGCAGAAGTTCCTGGCCGGCGTCTCCGCGCAATACGAGTCGGAGGTCGTATACCATAGCATTCAGAAGGACCTGGAAGATCAAGGGGTTATCTTCATGGATACGGATTCCGCATTGCGTGAGTATCCGGAACTGTTCAAAGAGTACTTCGGTACGGTAGTTCCTGCTGCGGACAACAAGTTTGCGGCTCTGAACAGCGCCGTATGGTCCGGGGGCAGCTTCATTTACGTGCCAAAAGGCGTGAAATGCGAAGTGCCGCTGCAGGCTTATTTCCGGATCAACTCGGAGAACATGGGACAATTTGAACGTACGCTGATCATCGCCGACGAAGGCAGCTTTGTGCATTACACCGAAGGCTGCACGGCGCCGATTTACAGCACGAACTCGCTGCATAGCGCGGTCGTGGAAATCATCGTGAAGAAGGACGCTCGCGTTCGCTACACGACGATCCAGAACTGGGCACCAAACATCTATAACCTGGTTACGAAACGTGCGGTAGCCGAAGAGAACGCAACGATGGAATGGGTTGACGGCAATATCGGCTCGAAGTTGACGATGAAGTACCCAGCCGTTATCTTGAAAGGCCGCGGCGCGAAAGGCAGCGTGCTGTCCATCGCCGTTGCCGGCAAAGGTCAGCTTCAGGATGCCGGTGCGAAAATGATCCACCTGGCGCCGGATACAACGTCGACGATCGTGTCGAAGTCGATTTCCAAACATGGCGGTAAGGTTACTTACCGCGGTCTCGCTTCCTTCGGCCGACAAGCGGAAGGCGCGAAATCGAACATCAAATGCGATACGCTGATTCTCGATAACGAGTCGACGTCGGATACGATCCCATACAACGAGATCATGAACGACAACATCACGCTGGAGCATGAGGCGACCGTATCGAAGGTGTCGGAGGAGCAGCTCTTCTATCTGATGAGCCGCGGTCTGACCGAAGAAGAAGCAACGCAAATGATCGTTATGGGCTTTATCGAGCCGTTCACGAAAGAGCTGCCGATGGAATATGCGGTAGAGATGAACCGCTTGATCAAATTTGAGATGGAAGGCTCGATCGGTTAAAAGTTTAGGCCAAACGAAAGGAGAAGCCCCTGAGCGGGACTTCTCCTTTTTTTTGCGTGGTTGGGCTTTACTGACGGATCGTTACGCTGGTTCCGATCGGCACGATCCGGGCTAGCTCGATGACGTCCGGGTTATACATTCGGATACACCCGTGTGAAACCTCTTTGCCGATGGAGGAAGGATCATCAGTGCCGTGGATCCCGTAATGGGGCTTGGACAAGCCCATCCAATAGGCGCCAAACGGCCCGCCGGGATTGGGGGCCTTGTTGACGATCGCAAACGTTCCTACTGGGGTTTGCGTAAGCATTTTTCCGATCCCTACCGGAAAGCCACGAACGACGATGTCGTTATCGAGCAGATACAGCATACGATCCGATAAATCTACGATAATGCGGTAATTGGGCATGTGAGCGCGCCTCCCGTTGTTTTATTGCTAATGTATGACGGGTAGGCAAGAGTGGATTGGGCGAATGCGTAAGCGTTCCTGATTCAAGAATTCTGGGCAAAATAAAACCCGGAACCTATGCAGGCCCGGGAGAAAAAGCGTATTAGAGATAGACTTCTGCGATTGAGGTTTCGCGTTCTTTGGACAGGTCGACAAATCGGGAATCCGTCTTGACCAGCGGACGGAAGAAGTCCGTTTGATTCGTCATGACGATAGAACCGATCTCGCCGGTGCTCAGCATCACTTTCTTGCCGATGAAGTTCGGCAACAGATGACGGATCAATGCTTGCGTTGGCTCCGGGCTCAACTGGCCGAAGCTAAGGCTGTTTAACTCGCGCAGCACGGACAGCAGCTCCTGCTTCGAGCGGTAGACCCGGTTGGAGGTCATCGCCGCATACACGTCTGCAACCGCGGCGATCTTGGCGAACGGATGGATATCCTTGCTTGTTAAGCCATGCGGATAACCGCTGCCGTCCTCCCGTTCGTGATGCTGCAGCGCCACCAAGGCCGAAAGCTCGTCTCCGGTAGAATTGAGAATAATGTCATGACCGTATTCGGAATGACGCTTCACTTCTTCGAATTCCTCCGGCGTCAGCTTGCCGGGCTTGGATAAAATGCTCTGTGGGACCTTGCTCTTGCCGATATCGATCAAGTAGCCGGCTTTCCCAGCCTTGTAGGCTTCTTCCTTAGGATACCCTAACCAGGAGGCGATATAATAACTGAGCATGCCGACTTGCATGGAATGATGGTAAGTATAATTGTCACCGTCACCAATCATCAGCAATAAAGAGACGACGTCCTTCTGGTTATCCAGTTCTGAGATCATCGGCTCTAACAGCTTGTCCACTTTCGCTTCGTCGATCGTCCCGTTCGTTAGCGCTTTCAGGAACAGTTCCTCGAAACCGTCAACGGCTTCATCCATATATGGCTTGGCCCGGAAGGCAGGATCCGAAGGGAATTCGGCGTCTAAGGTTTGCGGTTCGATATCTACGTAGTCGATCCCATGCTGCATTAGCTTAACGATGGAATCGCTGCTCAATTCACAGCCTTTCTGCAAAACAAAAACGCCGAAATGATTAAATACGTCATGTTGGAGACGGTCGCCTGGACTGAGCTCCATAATATGTACTTTCAAAGACGATGACACCTCGTAATCTTCCTGTTTTTCTTAATCATATCAGGAAACAAATGGGTTGACAACGAAATTGTTAGGTTTGTCAATCACCCGAAAGGAGGTGTTCTCCCGGTACACGAGGGTCCCACGGACCAAGTCCATGGCCCTTCCACTCCGAACCGTCTTCCCAGATTTCCTTTTTCCAGATCGGGACAATCTGCTTAAGACGTTCAATCGCGTAGCGGCTGGCCTCGTAGCATCCGGCCCGGTGAGGTGCCGATACGGCGATGACGACACTGATTTCCGCGATATCCACGCGACCGATCCGGTGGCTAATCGCACAGCGGGTTCCTGGCCAGCGCTCCGTGATCTCGGCGCCGATTTGGCGCAGCTTGGCTAAGGCCATCGGCACATAGGCTTCGTATTCGAGATGGACGGTCCGTTGACCTTGCGTCCATTCCCGGGTAGTCCCGGTGAACGTTAGAACGGCGCCATGGTCGGGGGTGATAACCTTAGCCGTGATCTCCTCCACGGACAGCGGTTCTTCCGTGATGATGTACAGTTGATCGTCCGCCGGATCCGAAGCATCGTTCGAACTCCATTCTCCGCCGGATACCGGCGGGATCAGTGCGATCTCGTCCTCCGCATGGATGGGCGTATCGCCTGCAGCGTACTCCTGATTTACCGCAACGAAGGAGGCGGAAATCAGCGCAGCTGCTGAGGGATAAGCCTCAGCTAACGCTTCCTTTAACGAGGCTGCTGTAATTGGACGTTCTGGATAAGGGTATGCAAAGCTTAAGGTTGACGTACCGATCCGGTCCGCCAACCCGGCAAAAAGAGCAATTTGAATATTCATAGGAGTCTCCTCGGAATAGTTTGTAAGTAATATACATTATAACAAGACAACGATCAATTTTAAGGTATATAATACACATTGAACTCTAAAATTTAGAATAAGCCGAATAGATTGAGAGGGCAAGGAGGTAGTGCTTATGCCGGAGATGAACCAGGAAACGTTAACGATACTCTACACCAACGATATTCACAGCCATTTTGAAACGATGGGGCGCATCGCGGCGATGATTGATGAGTTGCGTGCCGAGGCGCCGGCTTCTACGCTCCTTCTCGATATCGGCGACCATATGGACCGGGCGGCGCTCGAAACGGAAGGGACTTTAGGACAGGCCAACGTGGACGTGTTGAACCTAACGGGATACGATGCGGTAACGATCGGCAATAATGAAGGGCTGACCTTTACGCCGGAAATGTTGGGCCAGGCCTACGCTGGCCTGCATAGTTCTGTCGTATGCGGCAATATCATCGAGATGCGGACAGGGCAGCCCCCGGCGTGGATGCAGAGCCGTCTCATTATACGCAAGCAGGGGTTTAAGATCGGGCTGGTGGCTGCGACAGCTGCGTTTGCCGAGTTTTATGAGCTGCTGGGCCTGGAATCCCTGAATCCGTTGGACACGATCGCCAGGGATGTAAGTCAGCTGCGCGATGAGGTCGATCTGGTTATCGTGATGTCCCATTTAGGCCTGCCGATGGATCGGCAGCTGGCTGAGACGGTTCCGGGCATCGACCTGATTATCGGCGGTCATACCCATCATCTGCTGGAGGAGCCGCTGCGTATCGGATCGACGGTGATCACGGCTGCCGGGAAGTTCGGCAACTACTTAGGTAAGGTTGTTGTTCACCGGGAGGCCGGAACCGGCCGTTTATCGATGGACGGCATTTGCCTGCCTGTCGGGGAAGGGCCGAAGCTGGAGCAGGTAGAGACGGCCATCGCCCTGCAGCGAGAAGCAGCCAAGCTCCGTTTGAATCGCACGGTTGCGGTGACGGATCGCGAATTGCCGGTGTCTTATGAGGCGGAATCGCCGTTTGGCAATCTGCTGGCTCAAGCTGTGCGCCGCCATACCGGCAGCGAATTCTCGCTGGTGAACAGCGGTCAGCTGCTCGCCAGCCTGCCAGCTGGAGAGATCAGCGAAGGAATGCTGCATGAACGGTGCCCTTCGCCGATTAACCCATGTACGATGCGACTGTCCGGCGAAGATATTTTGGCGAGTCTGGAGGAATCGCTGCTTGAGGAGAAGATGGGCAAATTCATTATGGGATTTGGCTTTCGCGGGAAGGTGCTTGGCGGCATTTGCGTTGACGGATTGGAGATCGAATACAACCCTGACGCTCCTCCCTTCGAACGGATCATCCGGGCAAGCGTTGCGGGCAAGCCATTGCGGAGCGACCAGACGTATCTCGTAGGCACGCTGGATATGTTCACCTTTGGCGTCGGCTATGAACGATTAAAGCGAGGTACGGAGAAGCGTTATATGCTCCCTGAATTTTTGCGCGATTTGCTCCGCTTTGAGCTGCAGACGGCCGGTGCAGTGGATAACTGTTTTCAATCCCGTTGGAAAAAAGTAGAATAGCTATAGCGCGAAGTCACACTCGATCAGGAGGAACGAATGAGTTTTATTGTCTCGATTATTTTAGCCATTGTCGAAGGTTTAACCGAGTTTATTCCGGTCTCGTCAACGGGACATATGATCTTAACTGCCAAGCTGATGGGGTACGATGATCAGTCGCCGGAAATGAAAACCTTTGAAATCGTTATTCAGTTGGGTGCGATCTTGGCCATGGCCTGGGTCTACCGGGAACGGATTTTAAATCTTCTGGGCTTAAGCAAAAAAATAACGGTTGTGGACCTAAACGCCCCAAAAGGCCGTCTGAACTTGATCCATGTTCTGCTGGGGATTGCGCCAGCATTGGTGGTCGGCTTTTTCTTCCGCGATTTTATCAAAAGCCTGTTCAGCTCGCAGACGGTATTGTGGGCGCTGGTTGTTGGCGGCATATTCATGATCTTTGCCGAATGGTTTAATAAGAACAAAGCGGTGGTTACCGCGCAAGAAATGGATCAGCTGACCTACAAGCAAGCGCTGCTGATCGGGTTGTATCAATGTATTTCCGTGCTCTGGCCCGGCTTCTCCCGGTCTGGATCCACGATCGCCGGCGGCATGCTGAGCGGTGCCAGCTACAAGGCGGCTGCGGACTTCTCGTTCTTTATTGCGATCCCAATCATGTGTGCAGTGTCCGCTTACGAAATGCTGGATTCATACCGCTATTTAACATCTGAAACGATCGGGTATTTCTTGATCGGTTTTGTGGTTGCTTTTGTGGTAGCCTATGTGGTTGTACTGGCGTTCTTAAAACTCATCCAAAAGGTACAGCTTCGCCATTTTGCTTATTATCGGTTTATTTTGGCGGCCTTGTTCTGGATCTTTATTATGCGTTAATTCTGTTCAAAGACCGACGATATTTCAAGCTGGAATGAAATCCAGGAAAAAGATTTATAATGAGGACGGGAGAAACGTCTTCTTGCACAGTAGATATGTCCGCTTTCGCTCTCTAGTCGGATTGCGGGAGCGGACGGATTAGAATGGTGGTAGTGGAGAATGAGAAAACAGACGATAGCGATAAATGAAGGTACTCGGCCGATCAGCCCGAGTTATGATCCATGGGACCCGATTTTGTCCCTGCGGGAGTTTGGTCGGCATGCCTTAACCAGCGTCGAGCTGACGGTAACGAATTTATGCAATATGCGTTGCGAGCACTGCGCGGTTGGCGACAGTCTCGTGCTGAAGGAACCCGAGCAGCTTCCGCTGCCGCTGATTCTGAAGGCGCTGGATGAAGTTGAACATTTGCAGACGATTAGTATCACGGGCGGCGAGCCGACATTTCGGCGCCAAACCGTGGAGGAGAAAATTATCCCGCTGCTGAAATACGCCAAGGAGCGCGGGATTCGTTCGCAAATCAATTCCAATCTGACATTAGACTATGAACGTTACGAGAAGCTGCTTCCTTATTTGGATGTGATGCACATCTCGTTTAACTATACAAGCGAACGCGATTTCCATGAGATCGGATTCGCTCGCAGCGGACACCCGGTCAAGCCGGAGGTCGCTTATAAAATGTACGAGACGATGATTGAGAACACACGCAAACTCAGCGAAGCGGGCATGTTCGTGTCTGCCGAGTCGATGATTAACTATCGGACGCACCGCAAACTGCCGGAGATTCATCGCATGATCGTAGAAATGGGCTGCAAAAGACATGAGGTCCATCCGATGTATGCGGCCGATTTTGCCGAAGGGTTGCCTGTGCTGGCGTTAAGCGATATGCGAGCGGCGATCCACTCGCTGCTGGACGCTCGGGATCCGGACGTATGGATGCTGTTCGGAACGCTGCCTTTCTTTGCTTGTAACGGGAATGAAGAAGACTTGCAGCTGCTGCGCAGGCTGCGGAAAGAGCCTAACGTGACCGTTCGCAATGATCCGGATGGACGTAACCGCGTAAATGTGAATATGTTCACCGGGGATGTCTTTGTAACGGATTTTGCTGCCATCCCGGCCTTTGGCAATGTGCGGGAAGGGAAGCTGGACGAGATCTTCAGCCGCTGGCTGACGGAGCATCCATTAAACCAGAAGGTCAACTGCCACTGCGATGCGGCTGGTTGCTGCGGCCCGAATCTCTTGGTTGCGGACATGTATTATCAAGATACGGATTTTAAATCGCGTAAAGCGGCTGCTCTATAAGTAGAACTAAACTAGAAAAGAGGCGTATGACATGCCGGTAGCCCTCGATGCTCATACCAATTTTGAAATCGGCAAGCTGATATGGAACTTACTGATCGTCCTAATTCTCGTCTTCTTAAACGGATTCTTTGTGGCTGCCGAATTTTCGCTCGTGAAGGTTCGCCAATCCCGGCTGACTCAACTGGCCCGGGAGGGCAACCGCCGGGCGAATTACGCACTGAAGGTCAATAAGCGGCTCGACACCTACTTGTCGGCGACACAGCTTGGCATCACGCTGGCATCGCTGGGGCTCGGGTGGGTCGGAGAACCTGCGGTGTCCGAGCTGTTAATTGAACCGCTGATGCATAAGATGGGCGCAACCGATCCCACTCTGATCTCCACGGTCTCGGTGGCGGTCGGTTTTGCGATCATTACGTTTTTACATATTGTGATGGGGGAGCTGGCTCCAAAATCGCTGGCGATCCAAAAGTCGGAAGCAACGTCCCTATGGCTGTCTTGGCCATTGTTGATGTTTTATCGCATTTTCCTTCCCGTGATCTGGCTGCTGAATACGGCGGCGAACGGCGCGCTTCGGTTGATCGGAATTGAACCGGCCAGTGAGAGCGAGGCGGCGCATTCCGAGGAAGAAATTCGCATTCTCATGGATCAAAGCGCCAAAAGCGGCGTCATCGATAAAGATGAAATGAAGCTGGTGGACAATATTTTCGACTTCTCCGACATGCTGGCCCGTGAGGTCATGCTGCCGCGGACGGATATGGATTGCTTGTACACGAATTTGAGCTGGGAAGATAATATGAAAATCGTAGCCAACACGAAGCACTCCCGCTATCCGGTTGCCGTCGAGGATAAGGATCAGATCATCGGGTTCGTACATATTACCGACCTGCTGCTGCCCGATTCGGAGAAGCCGCTTCGTTTGGAGGAGATGGTTCGCCCGATCCTGAACGTGCCGGAGTCGATGGAAATCAGCCAGGTGCTTCGCTTGATGCAGAAGAAGCATTCTCAAGTAACGCTTGTCGTCGATGAATACGGCGGAACGGCCGGACTGCTGACCGCGGAAGAAATTCTCGAGGAGATCGTTGGCGATCTCCATGACGAGTTCGAGGATGAACGTCCGGATATCGAGAAAATAACGGATGATGTCTATTCGGTGGACGGCCGCTTGTTGATCGAAGAAGTCAATGAACTGGTCGGCAGCGACATTGAAGACGAGGAAGTGGACTCCATCGGTGGCTGGTTGTTTAAGGAGTTGGAAGGCACCCCGGCCAAAGGCAAAAGAAAACAGGTTGACCGCTTCTTATTCGAGGTTGAGGAAGCCAGCCGATTGCGCATCACGCGCGTGAAGGTCATCCGCCTCGTTGTCGAGGAGCCGGAAGAGGAAATCGAAGAGGAATAAAGCCGGACAAGCTTCATCCGGCTGCATAACGCTGTCCCTGGGATTTAGGGGCGGCGTTTATTTTTTGTAAAAATACGTCTCTTCTGGTTCATTATTTGGGCGATTGTCATATGTTATAGGTAGGATGCAGGGAAAATTTGGTGGCTTGCCTGCATGACCAATGCTTGAAGTAAGGAGGAAGTTTCTTTGAACCATCCTCAAGAACGTGTGTGGACCCCGTATATTGGCCCATTCGATCCGTGTCCGCCGATCACGCAAAAAACCTACAGCACCCCTCCGCAGCTGTTTATCCACTTCCAACCTCCGAATTTGCCGCAGTTTAGCCCGATGGACGCCTTAAAGCACGGAACGTTGTGGCCAGCTTTGTACAGCCCTTATGAATCCAAATGGGGAAAAGGACGGTGAGCCCATGTCGACAAATCCGAACAACCAACCGTTCGATCAGGAGTATTACGAGAAGCTTGAGAAGCTGCAAGCACTGGACTTCGCACTGGTAGAGCTGAATTTGTATCTGGATACGCATCCGGATGATCTGGCCGCGATCCAGCAGTTTAATCAGCTGACCCAAGAGCGGACGCAGCACGCAAATCATTTTCAACAGTTGTACGGCCCGCTGCAAAACTTCGGGCGCGCGTATTCGAAATTCCCGTGGGAATGGTCGAAAAGCCCTTGGCCTTGGCAGGTGTAGCAAGCTGCCTTCCATCTGTGACGGGAAGCTAAAGGAGGTTAAACAGGCGATATGTGGGTGTATGAGAAAAAGCTGCAATACCCGGTACGCGTCAGCAAATGCGATCCGCGGATGGCCAAACTGCTGATCGAGCAATACGGCGGTGCTGATGGGGAGCTGGCAGCAGCGCTGCGTTATCTAAATCAGAGATACACGATCCCCGACAAGGTGATTGGACTCTTGAATGACATCGGGACGGAGGAGTTCGCCCATCTCGAAATGATCGCAACGATGGTCTATAAGTTGACCAAAGATGCGACACCAGAGCAGCTGAAGGCGGCGGGATTAGACCCGTATTATGTAAACCACGATAAGGCGCTGTTTTATGAGAACGCGGCAGGAGTACCGTGGACGGCGACGTACATCCAGGCCAAAGGCGATCCCATCGCCGACCTGTACGAGGACATTGCGGCCGAAGAGAAAGCGCGGGCTACATACCAGTGGCTCATCGACATGACCGACGACGTGGATATCCAAGACAGCCTGAAATTCCTGCGTGAGCGGGAGATCGTGCACAGCCTGCGGTTCCGCGAAGCCGTGGAAATTCTGAAAGAGGATCGGGAGCATAAGAAAATCTTCTAGTTTCGGAAATGAACTTATTTTATCGTTGAAGGGGATTAGATGATGGCCAAAAATAAACGTGGAAAATCACTTTGGAATTTACCTTCGCGCGGTCGCGGCACTTGTCCAGTGTGTGGAAGCACGCGAATTAAGCTGTTGTACGTCAAAAACACCAGCTCAGGGCAACAACTGAAAGTTTGTAAGAAGTGTTCGAATGCCTCGCAGGCCAGAATTGATGCAGCCGGCCAGCAGGCGGGTTGAAGTGAAGGAGGAGCAGGGAATGAAATCGGAGAAGGGCGGCTATGCCGCTCTTCTCTTTTTGTATTACATTATCACTCATTATGGAAATACTAATATCTAACCCGCAGATAAGGAGCTGAAACTAAGGATCTGTTAGCAGATCCGTGGTTTATTTAGAAGGTGGATGGTTTATACCGCTTTTTAACGAAATTTTTAAAAAAATGATCCCAAACGAGGTTTGAGAAGTTTTGTGCTTTAACAAACTAGCAAGTATAATTATGGCGGAATATTTCTTACTTAACGTCAGTCGGTATAAAAAAGTAAGATATAAACTGTTTATAAGTTGACTATATAAAAGAAAGGAACATGCCGGATGAAAGCAGCAATCATTCATGCAAAAGGGCAATCCCCGGTTTATGGTGAATTTGACACCCCAGTAGCGACCGATGGTAAGGTATTAGTTCATGTGAAGGCTTCAGCGTTAAGTAATTTGAGCAGAGCTCTCTCAGAAGGGAACCACTACAGTGCAGATGCCGTTTATCCTAAGGTTGCAGGTGCCGAAGGGGTTGGAATTACGGCTGATGGTCAACGTGTTTATTTCTTATTGCCAGAAGCTCCATATGGTGCACTGGCCGAGCAGACCCTTGTTCGACCAGATTACATGGTGAAGATCCCCGATACAGTCGATGATATTACAGCAGCTGCCATTCCGAATCCAGCCATGTCAAGTTGGGTCGCCTTGAATGACCGTGCCCATTTACAGCCGAATGAAACGGTTTTGATTAACGGTGCTACAGGCACTGCGGGGCGGCTTGCTGTTCAAATTGCGAAGCATCTTGGTGCCAAGAAAGTTATTGCAACGGGTCGAAATGAACGAGAACTTCAAGAGCTACATGCTTTAGGCGCTGATGTCGTTGTCCCATTTCAGTTGGTTGGCACGGAGAGTGTTCAGAAGTTTGAAAAGGCATTAGAGGAACAGTTTGCTGAAGGTATCGACGTGATTATCGACTATTTGTGGGGAGAAAGCGCTAGATCCATTATCATGACCGTTTATAAGTGTATCCCTAAGGGGCATATCGTACGTTTTGTGAATGTTGGCGCGTCTAGTGGCCAAGAGAATATTGATTTGCCAAGCTCAGTGCTTCGTTCATCAGCTGTCCAAATACTGGGTAGTGGTCTGGGTAGCGTAATCATGCCTAAGTTTTTTGAGGCAATTCGAAATGTTTATGAAATAGTTAAGACAGCAAATCTACAGGTTAATACAAAAGTTGTACCACTTTCATCGGTTGAAAGTGTTTGGGGTGACTCTTCTGGTAAACCACGTGTTGTGTTTACCATCAATTAAGCTAATCCGGCATTTCGATTTCAGAGATAGGAGAAGACGGCTAGGACCGCTCTTCTCCTATTTTAGATAGCGGAACTTTTTAGTCGAAATCCCCCCATTTTATCTTCTTGTTCACATCATAACGTTTATCGCTAACATGAACGTAAAGCTCTCCCAACCTCGATCGATCGGGGGTTCATTCCAACGAATTTTATTTTTGATCTGAAAACCAATAATATAGAATAGAGAACTTTTTCACAACGAATTATACAAAGATAGGTGATGATGAATGAATTTGTTGGAAAGGTGGACACGTGGAGCAAAGTTCGTTTTAATTCTGCTGGCCATCGTGTATGTATTCTCCCTCGTGAGGCCGTTTTTCCGTCCAATGGAGGCTGTGATCGGGGCCCTGATGATTCCGATCTTGCTGTCCGGATTCTTTTACTATTTGCTTCGCCCTCTGGTTCAGTATATGGAGAAACATAAGATCCGTCGGTCTTTGGCGATCTTGATTCTTTATGTCGTCTTGGCGATCTTGGCGATGGCCTTTATCGCGGTGGTCTGGCCGATGTTGCAAGCCCAATTGATTAATTTAGTACAAAACATCCCTCAGTTTATCAGCTTGCTTGAGGAGCGATTGCAGGAATGGGGAGATCTGCCGTTCCTAGCGTCCATTCTTCCTTCAGACTCCGGATTAGCCGCTGATTTTTCAAAGTATTTGAGCCAGGGGATCACCTTTTTGACCAATTACTTGAGCAGTTTCTTCTCTTTCCTGTCCCAGTTTGCGATTGTGATGTTTACGTTCCCGATCCTGCTCTACTACATGCTGAAGGAAGGGCATCGCTTCAAACGCAGTCTGGTCAAGCTCTCGCCCATTCGCTATCGGAAAGAAGTGTATCGCGCTGCGACTGAAATGGATAAGGCGTTAAATGATTATATTATCGGCCGGGTGATCGTCAATGCCGCTTTGGGTGTGCTGATGTTTATAGGCTTCTTGATCATCGGGCTGCCGTATGCGTTGTTATTGACGACGATTGCGGTGATTATGAATTTTATCCCTCTGTTTGGAGCGATTATCTCGGCGATTCCCATTGTTATTATCGGCCTCATTGAGTCGCCGTCTACCGGCATTTGGGCGTTGGTGATCATTTTGGTGGCGCAGCAGATTCAGGATAATGTGATCTCCCCCTACGTGTTCGGTAAAAAGCTGGACATCCACCCAGTGACAACGATTTTGCTCGTGTTGGGTAGCGGTAATTGGTTTGGAATCATTGGAATGTTGATCGTCATTCCGGTGTATATGCTGTTGAAAATTGCCTGGAGGCGGATTTACAAGCTGTTCCTCCGATCACAATGGGAAACATTGTGAAGATTATGCTATAATTGGATTGTTCAAAAAGGAACAAGCAATTGAATACGAGAGAACGAAAGGGTGCCGATAAATGAAACGCAATACCATCTTGGCAGCGGCCGGGGTCATTGTGCTTGCCGCGTTGGGAAGCTATTTTCTCCTCACGGGTCAAGCCGATAAGCAAACGGAATCGAACGCTATAGACGCCCAGATCATCAAGCAGATGGTTCATGATTACAGCATAGGGAAACTCAGCGCGAAGTCCGCTTCGATTACGTCCAGCCATTTGATCGTAGACGGGGATAAGGGAGACTCGAAGACGTATGAACTGCCGAAGGACGAATTTTTCGTCTCGATCGCGCCTTACGAGAATCAGACCCATCCTTGCGAGATCCATAGCTTGACCGGATGCCGCGGTGAGATGAGCGAGCAAGAGTTTCAAGTCACTGTCACCGATGCAAAGGGGAATACCGTGGTGGACCAGAAGATGACGTCCCAAGCAAACGGATTTATCGACTTGTGGCTGCCACGTGATCAAACGTACCGCATTCAGGTCAGTCATGCGGGTAAAACCGCGGAATCGGAAATCTCTACGTTTGATGGAGATCAAACGTGCATTACGACACTGCAGCTTAGCTAATTTAATCCAAAAACGAAGGACCCTCATCAGAGGGTCCTTCGTTTCTTTGGGGATCGACGGTCTACAGTAAGAGAATGGCACCGCCCAGCATCGGAGTGAGCACCATGCACGTTTTGAGCCAAGCCGCAGGTACGCGCTTCGTGAACGTGGCGCCAATATACGCGCCGCTCATCGTACCGATGACAACGGCAGCGAGCAAATGCACATCCAAGTAACCGATGGTAAAGTAACCGGCCCCTCCGGCGAGGGCAATCGGCATGATGACCAGCATCGTTGTACCGGCGGCATATCGCATGGACATTCCAAGGAGCAACATCAGCCCCAGTTGGATGAAAGGGGTCGACCCGATGCCGAACAGCCCTGATAAAGCGCCGGTCAGGAAGCCAACGAGCGGTGCATTCACCCAGAACCGCCAGCCTTGGACGGGGGAGGCGGCGTTCATGCTCTCGGGCGTCTGCGGTCGCCGGGAGACATAGGCCATGCGAAACCATAGGGCGAATCCGGAAGCAAACAGCATGCCGGAGGTCAAGTATCCCAGCTGATCTTCGGGAATCAGGGAGGACCAACCGGAGCTGATCCACGCACCCGCTGCACCGGTTAAGCCGACGACCACCCCGGGCCGCAGCTTCATATTCCCTTCCCGGTAATGGCTGATCGAACCGGAGAAGGATGAGAAGAACATGGCCGCGAGTGCAGTCCCTAGCGCTGTATGAATCGGGTAACCGAACACAACGGTTAGAATTGAAATAATAAATCCCGATCCGCCGGCGCCTACGAAGCCAAGGAGCAGGCCAAGCGCCAACATGACCAAGGCAACTTCGAGCAGCGGAATCAAGGCATCCTCCAAACCGGGTGAGGAACGCAGATCCCCGCAGGAGCCGGCAAGTCCTGATGCACAGAGCTTACGAGGTCCAGCACCATGGTGGCATGATTTGCTCCGTAGACAGGCCACGCGGGTAAAAGATCCGTATTCGGGTCACCATTGCGGATAAAAGCACACCAAGCCGCCCTCATCCCGCGGGCAAGTCCATTCATTTCAGCTGTCACCAAATACGGATCGTCGGAGGGGAGCGCAGGGATGGAGCCGGGGTCACCTGCGGCTAAGGCCGTTTGGATTAGGCTTCCTTCAAACCCGTGGATCGCTCCCAGTCTTCCGCCGCACCGAAGCCGGTACATCCATACGGGCGCTCCCGCTGAAGCTACCGCTTCCGCGAACTGCATGGCCCCTATGGCGTACAGGTGCTCGGTTAACGTTCGATTCCATGCAGCTTCTGGTGTCATCAATGTCTGGTAGTGCTGATAAGCCATCCATGCCACTTCCGCATTGATTCCAAATAATCTCTCCAGCGTCTCCCGGTCCGGAGATCTTAGCAACGGATCATTATGGATAAAGATCGCTGCCTCATCCTCGTTGGACCCGATCAAGAGCGGCGGCAGCCCCTCACTACCTTCAAGGCTCGCCAGCGGATCCATAGGGATCATGAACCCATCGGCCACTGGGCCAAACATATGCAGACCGCGCGAGGTATCGAAGCCAACCGCCGATTGGGCTTCAATTAGTTTCTCTGCGGGAAGCTCGAACAATCGGTGCGCATCTGCCGGTGATATGTTTAGCTGCTCCAGTAGTCTTCGTGTTGTTATGTTAGCCGTCTTGCGATCGCGTATCGCTTGCGTGGCTCCGCTTTGGGCGATGGCTCGGTGAAACAGGCTGCGCGCCTTGGGCATGACGTACAGCGAAGCCACGCATTTGGCGCCAGCGGAGTTCCCGATCACCGTGACGCGCGACGGGTCGCCGCCAAAAGCGGCGATATTGTGCTGAACCCACCGCAGGGCAGCGACAATATCAAGCATGCCATTATTGCCCGAGCTCGCGTATTCTTCGCCCAGTAACTCACTCAACTCCAAGAAACCCAATGCCCCCAGCCGATAGTTGATCGATACATAGACGATCCCTTCCTCCGACGCGTATTTGGAACCGTCACAATCCGCGCCGGTTCCCGATACGAATCCGCCGCCGTGAATATAGACCATTACGGGCTTCAGCTCATCGCCGAAGTCCTCCGGCATCCATACGTTCAGAACCAAGCAATCTTCGGACTGCGTTAGCTCCGCTAGAAGGCCTTCCTGAGCAGGATTCTGAGGGGCAGCATGACCATACCGATCACATCGCCGTACGCCTTGCCAGGGAAGCGGGGGAGCCGGCGGCTTGAATCTTCGTGATCCTCCCGTTGGAGCGGCATAAGGAATGCCACGGAAAACGTAGGCGCCATCTAGCTTAACGCCCTCAACCTTGCCTGATAACGTCTGTACAATCAAGAGGATTCTCTCCTGTCCTGTCGTTGTTGTGACTATTATAGCTTGCTTATGTTGATGAACCATAATATATATTTGTTTATAAAGATCATAACTGATTGGTTATGAAGCAGGAGGCCAGATCGGAGTGGAGTTGTTGCAGCTGAAGTATTTTCAGACAGTGGCTCGTTTGGAGCATATGACGAAAGCAGCCCAAAGCTTGCATATCTCGCAGCCGGCACTAAGTAAAATGATTGCATCCCTGGAAGCGGAGCTTGGGACCGAGTTGTTCCACCGGGAACGCAAGACAATCCGCTTAAACGAGCATGGCAGAAGGTTTCTTCAGCAGGTAGATCTTGCTTTGGACGCGCTCGAGGATGGGAAGCGCCAGCTGCAGGATGCCAGCGGACTCGCCTCTCCCGTTCTTACGCTGGACGTCCGGGTATCCTCGCATTTGCTGCCAGACTTGTTGGCGGATTTTCGCGCGGAATGTCCACAGGCTCAATTCAACTTGCTGCAGCATGTTTCCCCGCTGGACACTCGGACGAACTACGATTTATGCCTCTCGGACGGAGCGGAGTCCCCTCCGGGAGCGGCAACCGTCTCCTTGCTGGAAGAAGATATTCTGGTGGCTGTTCCGGTTGACCATCCGCTCGCTCAGCGGCAGCAGGTAAGCTTAAAAGAGCTTCGGGAGGAAGATTTCATCATGCTTCCTTCCGGCAAGTCGTTGCGGGAAACGACAGATGCCTTCTGCCGGCTGGCCGGATTCAAGCCCCGGATTCGCTTCGAAAGCGACGATCCGGCCACCGTACGCGGACTCATTCGTGCGGGACAAGGCGTGGCTTTCCTGCCCGCCCTTACTTGGGCCGGATCCACTGGTACGGGGGTCCGCTTGCTCAGACTCGAAGAAAGCTGGTGTAAGCGAACCATTTCCTTGTCCTGGCCGAAGGATCGCTATATGAAGCAAATCGCGGCCCGATTCCGTGATTTTACCATTCGATATTTCGCGAGGTTGGCGGAAGCTGGGAGAGCTGGGACACATTACACTCCATAATGGAGTTCATTTAAGAACTTTTTTACTCGAACGAAATGCCACTGGAAAGGAATTGTTCTGATGAATCTAAACGAAATTTTTAATATCAGGCCCTCGAGCAGGCAGCTTTCTTGGCAAAAGTTAGAGTTTTACGGGTTTATTCACTTTGGGATGAACACGATGACCGGCAGAGAGTGGGGGACGGGTCATGAAGATCCGGTGCTGTTTAACCCGAAGCAGCTCGACGCCACGGAATGGGTGGCCATCTTAAAACAAGCCGGCATGAAAGCCGTCATACTGACCTGCAAACATCATGACGGCTTCTGCCTCTGGCCCAGCCGATACACGAAGCATACGGTCGCAGCCAGCCCGTGGAAAGGCGGCAAGGGGGATGTGGTTCGCGAAGTTTCGGACGCTTGCCAGAAGGCCGGGCTGAAATTCGGAGTATACCTGTCGCCTTGGGATCGGACCGAAGCCAGCTACGGGGAAGGAGCCGCGTATGACGATTTTTACGTGAATCAACTGACGGAGCTGCTTACTCAATATGGCGAGATTAGCTGCGTGTGGCTGGACGGCGCCAACGGAGAAGGCCCCTCCGGCAAGCGGCAGCAGTACGATTGGGACCGTTACTATGAGACGATTCGCCGGCTACAGCCGCAATGCGTGATCAGCGTATGCGGCCCGGATATCCGCTGGGTTGGCAACGAGGCGGGGCATACGCGGCGGGAAGAATGGAGCGTTGTACCTCGGGCTTTGCAAGATGCGGAGAAAACGGCGGAAAAATCGCAACAAACCGATGACCCGTCCTTCGCTCGTTCGATCAACTCGATGGAAGAGGATCTGGGCAGCAGGAGGGCGATTGCTCGGTATGGCGGAGAATGGGTGTGGTATCCGGCTGAAGTGAACACGTCCATCCGTCCGGGGTGGTTCTACCATGCCGAAGAGGACGGGCAGGTGCGGAGCGACCGTGAACTGTTCGACATCTACTTGAAATCCGTTGGCGGTAATGCCATGTTCCTGCTTAACATCCCGCCTAACCGGGATGGGGTGATCGCAGCGCCGGATCGTGAAGTTCTGGCCAAGCTGGGACGCCGAATCCAGGAATTAAATGATCCAAGGCTGAACGAAGGGGCCGTATGGATAGGATCGAGTGCCGCTTCCCAGGAGGAGGCGGCCGAAGCTCTTGCCGAGGCCACACCGGATCGCGCTTGGAGACCGTCTGCGTCGGATGCTGAGCCTTGGGTACAAATCGTTTTACCGGAGGCGAGGGCATTTAACGCGGTTATTTTACAGGAACAGATTGAACAAGGACAGCGGGTAGAGGCGTTTGAGCTGTGGGCATCGGAACTTACCGAGGATAAGTCCAACGAGGAAACTGCACTTCTCGGTGAATGGCGTTTGATTGGAGAAGGTTCGATAATCGGTTACAAGAAGATTGTCATCCTTCCGGTTACGACAGCCCGGAGGGTGAAGGTTGTTTTTAAACAGTATCGTGGTTATCCGACTTTGGCGGCAATCCAACTCTCATTATTAAGCGAGTAACGATATAGTGACTAGAATCGAAAGGACCCCCTCATTCACATCACGTGATAAGGGGTCCTTTCGATTTGTACACGTTACGCCAAAGCTCCAAGAAACATGGCCATATCTTCCTCTACATTCGTAATGCCCCCGATGCCAAACTTGTCGATCAGGACCTTCGCTACGTTGGGGGACAGGAAGGCCGGCAAAGTAGGGCCGAGGTGAATGTTCTTGACACCGAGATGGAGCAGAGCGAGCAGGACGATGACGGCTTTTTGTTCATACCAGGCAATATTGTACGATATCGGCAGCTCGTTGATATCCTCAAGACCGAACAATTCCTTTAGTTTCAGTGCAATGACGGCGAGTGAATAGGAATCATTACATTGACCCGCATCAAGGACGCGGGGTATCCCGCCAATATCCCCCAGGTCCAGCTTATTGTATTTGTACTTGGCACAACCGGCGGTCAGGATCACGGTATCCCGAGGAAGTGCCTTAGCAAACTCGGTGTAGTAGTTCCGCGATTTCATTCGTCCGTCACACCCCGCCATAACAAAAAACCGTTTGATCGCACCGCTCTTCACTGCCTGAACGATCTGATCCGCCAAACGAGTCACGGTATGATGGGCAAAGCCGCCGACAATATGCCCGCTTTCGAGCTCGGTTGGCGGCGGACAATTTTGGGCATGCGCGATGAGTGCTGAGAAGTCCTTTGGCTTCCCGTCCTTGCCATCCGGAATATGACGTGCTCCAGGATAACCGGTGTTCCCCGTTGTGTAAAGTCGATCCCGGTAACTATCCTTTGGCGGCACGATACAGTTGGTCGTCATCAGAATCGGACCGTTAAAGGCTTCGAATTCTCTCGCTTGCTGCCACCAGGCATTGCCGTAGTTGCCAACGAAGTGGCTGTATTTTTTGAAAGCCGGATAGTAGTGGGCTGGGAGCATCTCACTGTGAGTGTATACGTCCACGCCGGTGCCTTCCGTTTGGAGCAGCAGCTCTTCTAAATCCTTCAAATCATGACCACTGATCAATATACCTGGGCGATTCCGTACACCGAGATTGACCTGGGTTACTTCCGGATGACCATAGGTGCTTGTATTGGCTCGATCCAACAAGGACATGGCTTCGACGCCATATTTGCCCGCTTCCAGGACCAAGGCGACAAGATTATCGGTTGTTAAGGTATCGTCCAAGGTTGCAGCCAGCGCCTGGCGCATAAAGTGATGAATCCTTCCGTCGGTATAACCCAATTGATAGGCATGGTAGGTGTAAGCGGCCATCCCCTTAAGTCCGTAGGTTAATAGTTCACGTAAGGAACGAATATCTTCGTTGGCGGTAGAGAGGACCCCGACCTGTTGGGCTTTACCTGCGAACTGGCTTTCATCTCGAGGCTCCCAGAGCGCGGCATCGGGTAAGACAGCCTCATCGTCAGAGTGCTTCTTCATCCAGTAGCTTCTAACAATATCTCGCAAGGCAAGAGCCTCCCGGATATGGCTCACGAAATAGTTGCGATCAAAATTAGCGTTCGTTATTGTCGCAAACAAGGAGTTCATGGTAAATACGGATAGCTGCCGGTCAAGCGGCTCCGGCAGGTCGCTGTCTAAGGCAAGGAATGACGCCCCCTTGAGGACATAGACCAACAAATCCTGCAGATTCGCAACCTCCTCAGACTTTCCGCAAACACCTGTGATGGTGCAGCCCGTTCCACCCGCGGTCTCTTGGCATTGGTAACAGAACATGGACGGCTCGTGACGCGTATCGGTTGGGATTTGACTTTGGTTCATCGAGAAACCTCCTTGATTGATTTCGAAGACAGGAGGTGCTGAAGGTTGTGTTGATTTTCACGTAGTTAGATTTGAGACACTGCACCTCCGTTTCTGCCAGAAGCATATCGCTCGATCGGCAGCGATTGAGTGACTGGGATCACAGTCATTTCCACAAAATAGCAAACAAATAACAGAATCTCTTTACCTAGGAAAAATATGCTATAATCCAATTAATAATAGATAAGGGGGGATATGGAAATTGGTAAAAAAGATCATGAAATCAATCCTTTGGGGACTATTGGGTATAGCGATCTTAGGTATTGTGATCGGGTTTGCCACAGACCATTTTACGTTGGCTTACCGAATTATGCTGGTGTTGTTCCTCGTTTTCAGCGGATGGGGTACCTTCTACTATGTAAAAAATCATGAGCGGCAGTATTTAGACGATTATCGGCGGTATAACCGTTCATACGATAACATCACTCGAGAAGATGACTTATTAAGATAAACGAATTTCGGATCAACTTCGGTTTGAGGCTTGATCATTGTGGGAGCGAGATCTATCTCGCTTCTTTTTGCATTTAGGTTCGTGTTCCTCTTTGCAGTACTCAAGTCACCGTGATGTTCTTCCTAGACGAAGTGTGATGAAAATTATACAATACGGGAAGTTAACCACGAGCTGCGTGAACTTTCAAATGAGGTGAAACGATGCAACGAACACAGAAATGGCGCAAACGGGCTGTACTTTTCGGCTTGACGGCAATGCTGACGATCCTCTTATCCGGGTGCGGAGGCGAGGCGAATCCGAAGGACAAAACGGCGGCCGCAGAGCCGACCTCAAGACAATATTATATTTTTGATACGGTGGTTAACATCAAATTGTATGAGGACCCGAAGGGCGAAGAGCATTTGGATCATATCGATGCGATGTTGAAAACGTTGGACGAGGAGCTTAGCCGGACTTTGGAGACAAGCCAGCTCTACAAAGTGAATCAGGAGGCAGGCGTAGAGGCGGTTGAAGTATCCGAAGATACGATAGAGGTATTAAAACGCTCGCTGAATTATGCCAAGGAGACGGATGGGCTGTTTGACCCAACCGTTGGCGGATTGGTTGATCTTTGGGATATTGGACATGAAGATGCCCATGTTCCGGCTCCGGAGGACTTGCAGCGGGAGCTTAGCTTGGTTGGTTATCAAAATGTGGTGATGGACGAAACCAAGCGAACGATTTTTCTGAAAACACCGGGGATGATTCTGGATCTCGGCGGCATCGGAAAAGGGTATGCGGCAGACAAAATCGCAGCTTATCTTCGTGAAGAAGGCGTAAAGAGCGCATTAGTTGACCTTGGCGGCAGCAGTATCATCGTGGTTGGAAGCAAGCCGAACGGTGACGACTGGATCGTTGGACTTCAGGATCCTGACAGCTCGCGCGGGACGACGATGGGGACTATTCGCTTAAACGATCAGGTGATTAATACCTCGGGAGTCTATGAGCGGTATTTTGTTGAGGACGGGGTGATGTATCACCATATTCTTGACCCCAGAACTGGCGCGCCGGCGCAAAACGAGCTGAAGAGCGTAACCATCTTAACGGATAATGCGACGGATGCCGATGCGCTATCTACTGTGGTTTTTGTGATGGGCTTGGAGAAAGGGATGGAGTTTGTTGAAAATTATAATGAGGTAACGGAAGCCTTGTTCATCACGAAGGACGACAAAATTTATGTCACATCGGGACTTAAGGATCAGTTTAAAGTGACCAACGAGCTGTATACGCTGATCCAAGAATAGTGAACTCTGGACGTTCAAGCGATTGGACGTCTTTCTTGTCTTTCTTGCTTATCGGGCGCTGTCTTTGACGAGAAGCGCAGTGAAGATAAGAGATAACAGTAGGATCATTCCCATACCGACCATCTGAAGGATATTGGCATAAGGATCAGGAAACGTTAGCACTGCAAACAGAACATCCTTAAGGAGGAAAAAGAATATCTTCCATATGCCCCAAAAGACAAGAAGGATCACCGCCCATTTTTTGAAGGACTTCATGCAAGGTACCTCCGATTGATCAAGATTTCGATTGTATTTCGCCAGATGTTCTTCCTTATATACTAAAACGAAAGAGATAAGGAGTTGGTTTCGATGAAATTGATGTTGATTTCGGATATTCACGGATCAAGCGCTTGGCTGGACCGGGCGATGGCCAAAGTAGCCGAGGAGCAGCCAGACCAAATCATTATGCTGGGGGATTTCCTGTATCACGGGCCGCGAAATCCGCTGCCTGACGGTTATGATCCCAAGCGGGCCGCGGCGACGCTGAACGAACATAAGCATCAACTCATCGCTGTGCGCGGGAACTGTGATGCGGAAGTGGACCAGATGTTGCTGGAATTTCCGATGATGGCGGATTATGCCATGCTCTACTTGGAGGGACGACGTATTTACGTCACGCATGGGCACGGATACAGCATGGATCAGCTTCCGCCATTGGCGCCGGGTGACGTGTTTATTCAGGGGCATACGCATGTGCCAGTAGCCGATATCAAAGACGGCATCTACGTCCTGAATCCGGGGTCCATCGCATTGCCGAAGGAGAACTTCCCCAATTCCTATGGCCTCTTGGAAGCAGGAGCGTTTAGGGTAAAAGACTTTACTGGTAACGTCATCAAACGGATTGAGTTGACTCCATGACCAACGAACGGATCGAGCTGCAGCTTCGCACCCTTCCAGCAGCGCCGGGGGTTTATTTAATGAAGGACGCGGCAGGAGGCGTCATTTATGTTGGCAAGTCGAAGAACTTGCAGCAACGGGTACGTTCTTATTTTCATGCTTCCCGTCACCGCTCCAAGAAGGTCGAGAGATTGGCGCATAATGTGAAGGATCTGGAAATCCGCAGGACTGACACCGAATTTGAAGCGCTGATGCTGGAGTGCCGGCTGATTCAAGAACTGAAGCCGATATATAACAAAAAGATGAAGAGTCCACTCGGTTATGTTTATTTAGCGATCCGCGACACAGACGGGATCTGGGATCTGGAAGTTGCTGATGTGCCGGACGCCCCGGGAACCCGCCAAGTTTATGGACCGTATTCGGCGAGTCGCTATGCTGTTGAGGCGGCTGTCCAAAGCGTTCGCGAAGCTTTGCGTATCGCTTGCAGTCGTTCACGATCAGCGCCGATTGGATTTCCCTGTTTGAACCATTCGCTGGGCTTATGTCTCGGCGCATGCTTAGGCGGGGAAGCGGTTGAGCGCAACAACCGCATGATGGATCGGTTTACTGCGCTGCTGGATGGCTCGGATTCCAGCCTCCGGGAGGAGTTGGAGAGACGAATGCAGGACGCCTCCGAACGATTTGATTTTGAAGCCGCAGCCAAGCTCAGGGATGCTCTTCATGCCATCGATCTGTTTGCGAGGCAGGAGGAGATTGCCGGATTTATAGAGCAGAACGAGAATTTCGTAGTTGTGGAGCGCCTGAGTGAGCGGGAGACCAAATGGTTCATCTTGCAGCGAAATACGATCCTGTATAGCCAGAAAGTTGAGCTACTTAGAGAAAGCTCCCAAGCCTCTATGTCTCTGGAAATGGCGGAGCAGGCAGTGGTCTATCTAAGACATCGTTCTTTTCTGACAGGCAAACCTACTCGGGATGAAATTGATGAGGCGCGGATCATCTACCGTTATTTACAAAGCAGCGACTGCCGCTATGCGCAGATTCCACAGGCATGGATTGATGCTCTGGATAAGGCGCGGATTGCACAGCTGATCGAAGAGATTCTCTAACAAAATCTATGAAATCATCTTCCTATTGACAGCGTTTACAATAATAGTTTATGTTTGATATGGAAATATAAACCATTATTGTAATTAAGGGGGATTTGTGATGATCATGAACCAACCGAATGCTGTCCGTGACATCCAGAGATTACTCCGAACCATCCTACTCGCGATGCTACTTGCTGCTATGACCTTAAGTAACTCAATGTTTGCACCTTCGGCTCAAGCTGCGGAGGGAGATTCCAGTACGAACGTGTCAAGAATCGAGCAGAGCGGCTTCCTGAAAGCTAGTGGTGCGGTGCTGCGGGACAACTATGGCACAGGGAATATCGTCAATCTGCGGGGGACCAATCTTGGCGGCTGGCTGTTGCAGGAGAGCTGGATGTCACCGCTTGGCGTGAAGGATGAATGGACGCTGCGCGAAACGTTAACGAACCTGCACGGCGCGCAAACGGCGGAAAGCTTGATCAAAACGTATCAAGACGCCTGGCTGACTACACGGGATTTGGACAATATCAAAAACATGGGGATGAATATGGTCCGCGTGCCGATTCTTTACCTGGAGCTGATGGACAAGTATGGCAACTGGAAGGCGGATCCGTGGAGCAAGCTGGATTGGCTCGTCCGTGAAGCGGGGGAACGGGGCATTTATGTCCTGCTCGATCTGCACGGTACGTTTGGCGCCCAGAACACCTTTGATAACTCCGGTGAGGCCAACTCGGACCCGCAGCTCTGGAAGAACCAGCAATACCAGGACCGTACCGTTCGGTTGTGGGAAGGGATTGCCGCCCATTTTAAAGGTAATCCGACCGTGGCAGGTTACGATCTGTTAAACGAACCTGACCGGGTGAGCAAGGAGCAGTTAAACGCTTTTTATGACCGACTGTATAAGGCGATCCGCGCGATCGACCCTGATCATACGATCTTTATCGAAGCCGCTTGGAACTGGAACCAGCTCTATGACCCGGACACCTTTGGTTGGACCAACGTAGTGTACGAAATGCACTATTACGCGATGGCCGGCAACGAGGCTTCGGATTGGAATGCGCAGAACCGTCTGGTGAATACCGCCTTGCAAGGCTTGCGCGACCACCAAGCCCGGTGGAACGTACCGGTGTATGTCGGAGAATTTTGCCTGTTTGATTTTACCGATCTGTGGGAGAAGTTCCTGGCCGGAATGAACGCCTCCAACATTTCCTGGACGAACTGGACGTATAAGGTCAGCTCGAACTACGGGAACTGGGGGTATTTCAACAACAACCCCAATCCGGTACCTAACATCTACAGCGACAGTCCAGAGACAATCGCCGCTAAATGGAGCAAGTTTAATACGGAGAATTTTAGACCGAACACGACCCTGCAAAATTTGGTGAAAAAATATACGACGGGCACAACACCGTCGCCGACGCCTACCGGGTTCGTCTATTTGATCTCGGAAGCGAATAAGAAGATCGTCAGCGCAGAGAACGCTGGCAGCGCTCCTTTGGTTGCTAATCGCGATACCGCCCAGGATTGGGAGCTGTTCGAAGTGATCAACAATAGTGATGGAACGATTTCGCTTAAATCCAAAATCAATGGAAAATACGTCACTGCAGACTTGAACGACGGCGGCAAGCTGATCGCCCGCGGCGAGAGCATTCAACTTTGGGAGAAGTTCCGGAAGGAACAGCTGCCCGACGGGGCGATCGCCTTGTTCGCTTTGGCTAACAACAAGTACGTGAGCGTGGAACTGAATAACGGAGCTGGACTGGTGGCGAACCGGGATCAGGTCGGGGGCGCTTGGGAGGCTTTTTGGCTGATTACCCAGTGATCGGCAGCCCAAGCTCTGACAAAGTCAACGGGGAAGAATAGGTGTCCCCGTTGCCTTTTTTTATTATGCAAAATTCAGGGAAGGTTTCATTGATAAATTTTGCTTGAATTGGGAATAACATATCCAGACCCTTTGGTGAAAGGAGGAATTCCCTTGCAGATCAAGGAAAGCCTTCATTCTTCAGTTGATGAGAATATCGCATTATTCAAAAGCATCTTTCCCAATGATTCCACCATCAAATTTCGTAGATTTCAACACCCTCAAGTGAAGTCGTTATGCGGCTGTTTAATTCATATTGAAGGTATGGTCAGCACGGAGACGTTAAGCAACTACATCCTCCGGCCGATCTTTCATTTCCAGCCTTCCGAGGAAAACCGTGGTATTCCCTATTTACAGCTCTTGATGGAGGGGATCATCGAGGTCAGCATGCTCGAATTATCAAACGACATGAATGCCCTCTTAAGCGAGCTGCTGAATGGCAATACCTTGTTGTTGCTGGAGGGGCATGATCAGGCGCTGCTCATTGAGACGCAAGGCTTACAAAGCAGAGGAGTTTCGGAACCGGGAACGGAAAAGTCGGTGATTGGGCCTCGTGAAGGGTTTACCGAAACGTTGATTACCAATTTGTCGCTGATCCGTCGACGGGTGAAAAACCCAAAGTTAAAGTTTGAATTCATGGAGCTGGGGGAAACAACCAATACGTCGGTTTGTCTATGTTATCTGGAGGACTCGGTTTCCCTGAAAATCTTGGAGGAGCTGAAGAAGCGCTTGGCGCGGATTCAGATCGATGCCCTTGTCGATTCCGGGGAACTGCAGGAATTGCTTCGGGATGACATCCTGACGCCGTTTGAGACAGTGGGCAATACGGAACGCCCTGATACCGTGGCAGGCAAAATTATGGAGGGGCGTATTGCTGTGCTGGTGGATGGGAGCCCGTTTGTACTCACGGTCCCGTTTTTATTTAATGAATACTTCCAGGTGAGTGAAGATTACTACAGCAACTACTTGTTTGGTTCGTTTAACCGGATGATTCGGTTCATTGGCGAATTTCTAGCGGTCAGCGTTCCGGCCATCTACGTGTCCTTGGTGACTTACAATCAGGAGATGATCCCAACTCCACTGCTACTCAGCATTTCAGCAGCTAGACAATCCGTTCCGCTGCCGACGGTGGCGGAATGCTTCTTGATGTTACTCGTGTTTGAAATTCTCCGTGAAGCAGGGACCCGAATTCCCAACTCCATCGGTCAGGCGGTCAGTATCGTTGGAGCTTTGGTTCTGGGGCAAGCAGCCGTAGATGCGAGAGTTGTCAGTGCTCCGATGGTGATTGTCGTTGGTATTACCGGGATCACAACGTTGATTAACGTCAAGATGAAAGCCGCCTCTATTTTTACACGTTTCACTTTGCTGACATTAGCCACGTTTATGGGGATCTACGGATATTTATTTGGCTTAATAGGTGTGGTCGTCCACTTGATGAGCTTGCGGAGTTTTGGTGTGCCTTACATGCTCACCATAGGTTCCATCAAGGATGATGACATTCAGGATACCTTAATCCGAGGCCCTTGGTGGGCATCGAGGGTGGGAACCCTCCGCATCCAAACGAAACGGCGGATTCGTAAGGTTATGAGGTGAGAACGATGTCGATCAAACTTGGGGCCAAGCTGCTGACCGTGATGTTGAGCAGCCTGATGGTTTTATCCTTAACCGGCTGTTGGAATTATCGGGAAATCGAGAAAATGACCACCATCGCCGGAATTGCAATTGACAAAGGCGAGAAGGAGGGGGAAATTCGGCTCACGCTCGAGACGGTCGACGGGTCCGGCGGACAAGACGTGCTGATGGTTGGTTATAGTCATATTTCTTTAACAGGCGAGACGATGTTTGACATTGTACGTCGAATGATTGCGGAGACGGGCAGAAAATTGTACTGGGCGCACGCCAAAGTGATTATTTTGAGTCAGGACATCGCACGGGAAGGAGCCGCCAAAGTTATTGATTGGTATATCCGCGATACAGAGACGCGGGCGGATATCCATATTCTGGTATCCAAAAATGAAAACGCTGCTGACGTGCTTCGAAGCGACAGCTACATGGATATGCCGTTGTCCTTTAAGCTGAATGAAATGCTGGATAATGAGAAATTGTTTTCCTCCGCCCCGGTCATGGAGTTGTTTGATTTCTCTGATACGGTGAATACGCCTGGCATAAGCAGCATACTTCCGCTGATTTACCTGAAGGAGCATGAGAAGGGGAAGATGGCATCGATTGGCGGATTGGCTGTGTTTGACCGAGATCGGATGCTCGGGACGATCAGTGAGGAAGATACCAAATATGTGTTGTTTCTACGCGATGAAATTCGTGGAGGCGTCTTAACGCTGGGCGGATATAATCATCCGCCGGGCATTTCCTTGAAAATTGTCAGGAGTAAAACAAAAGTAGAACCGGTCCTCGTGGATGGAGAGGTCGAAATCCGAGTCAAGACGCACACCACTACCTTCATAGACGAAGCGCAAGAGAACATGGTCGATTTTCTATCGGCTAAAGGGCGGGTAGAGTTGGAACAGCGGATGGAAGAGAAGATGGTCAAAGAAATGGAGAAAGTCATTCAGATCGCCCAAAAACAGTATCAACAAGATATCTTCGGATTTGGCAATCAGATTCATAAGAAGTTCCCAAAATTGTGGAAAAGGTTAGAGCCGGACTGGGACGAGCATTTTTCCAGATTAAAGGTGACGGTACAAGCGGACGTGCTCATCAAAGGCACGGCATCCACCAAACATTCGCTGAAAATGGAGGAAGAGATTCGATGATCCTGCTTACGATTCTCTTATACGCCGTTATCGTATTGTTGGATCAAGTTCAGACTTATAGAACCGCCCCCAAGAAGGATTTTATCTTTAGCTGCGTACTTGGGTTATTGTCGTTCGCAGCGGCATTGGTGGTGTCCACCGGTGAGCGGCTGCCGAGTCCTTCACCGTTAATTGAACGCATGGTGAGTTTGCTACTTGATTTGTAATACGGAGGTGTACTTGCGATGAGCAATGAAAGGATCAGCGGAGGTGAAGCTCGGGCGATTCTGATGCTATATGTCATGGGCAGCACGATGATTATGGGGGCTGCGAGTAATGCACTTAATGATGCCTGGCTCGCCATCCTGATCGGCATTATCCTAACCGTACCACTCGTGTTGATCTATGCGCGTTTGCTCGCCCTTTATCCTGGGCAAAATTTGTTCGACATCTGCTTACAGGTATTCGGGAAGTGGGCTGGGCGAGTGTTGATCCTGATCTACGTTTGGTATGCTCTCCATTTGGCGGCGCTCGTACTTCGGAATTACGGCGAATTTATGGAATCTGAAGCGATGCCGGAAACGCCGATGCTCGTCCCGATGCTGCTCGTTGCCTTGCTGTGCATCTTCGCCGTGATCAAAGGCATTGAAACCATGGGGCGAAGCGCAAGGCTGTTATTTAACATCTGTATAGCTACGGTGATTTTCGTGTTGTTGCTGACGATCGGACGAATTGAGGTGGAAAATATTTTTCCAATAATGGACCATGGCTGGATGCCGATTTGGAAAGGCGCGTTTTCTGCCTTTTCGTTTCCTTTTGCCGAAACGGTATTGTTAACCGGGATATTTTCCAATGTAAAGGATGGAAAATCGTTTGTTCGGATCTTTTTGTATGGCTTGCTCATTAGCGGGGCACTGGTTGTGTTTATTACGTTTCGTAACATTTGCGTATTAGGGACCTACACGATGAGCAACGTGTCCTTCCCCTCTTATGCTGCGGTAGGTCGGATCAATGTCGGCTCGTTTATTCAACGGATCGAAGGCACGGTGTCCATCGTATTCGTCATTTGTGTTTTTATGAAGGTCAGCGTATGCTTGCTTGCGGCAAGTCAAGGGATCGCCAAGCTGTTTAACCTACAGACATACCGGAGTGTGGTTCTCCAATTAGGGCTCTTAACGACGTATTTTGCCTACTCGTTATATGACGACATTATGGAAATGTGGAATTTTGCCATGAAGACCTATGCTTTCTACGCATTTCCGTTTCAGGTGATCTTCCCGATTCTGTTGCTGCTTGGGGCCGAGATCAAGAGACGCCTAAGAACTCAGGAGAAATCAGGATAAGGGTTCGGTTTACAAGGAATGCCGATTGACATATCATGAGGCTATATCATACATACGGAAGGAATGTGGAGATGGAGAGACAGGCTGTCAAACTTTCTAAGCCGGAAGCGATGATTTTTGACATGGACGGGACGTTGTTCAAAACGGAAACCTTGCTCGTCCCAGTTTTTCATAAGGTGTTTGATCAATTGCGTAAAGAAGGTCTGTATACCGGGGATACACCGCCGGAAGAGCTGATCCTTAGCTGCTTGGGGATGCTGTTGCCGGACATTTGGCGTCGAGTCATTCCGGACCATGATGAGCAGGTGCACCGCCGGGCCGATGATCTGCTGCTGGAATATGAACTGGAAGGTCTGCAACAGCTGGCGACCGAGCTGTATCCCCAGGTGGCGGAAACGCTGCGGGAGCTTAGTGCCAGAGGTGTGCGGCTGTTCGTGGCCAGCAATGGGTTGGAGCATTATGTCAAGGGCGTGGCCAAGGCGCATGGAATTGCTTCGCTGTTTGAAGGACTCTATAGCGCAGGGGAGTTCCAAACGGCAACGAAAGTCGATCTCGTGAAGCTGCTTCTGGATCAGCACGGCATCACCCGCGCATGGATGGTTGGGGATCGTTCCTCGGACGTTGAAGCGGGCAAACGGAACGGACTCGTTGCAATCGGCTGCGCTTATGCCAGCTTCGGAGATGATCGGGAGCTGGCCGGCTCCGACGTGCGGATTCACACTTTCGATGAATTGATCTCGTTGTATGAGCAGGCGGAGGAAGTGAAATAGCCAAACCTCCCATGGAGCATAACAAAAGCCGCTGCCCTCCTAATTGGAGGGGGAAGCGGCTTTCTGTTTATGCAACCATAACGCATACTCCAGCGGCCTGACGATCGCTGCGCGGTACGCTTGGGAGTCACCCGATTGATGGAACACTTCGCGGGCAGGCTTGGGATTCACCTCAAGCAGGTAGATCTGTCCGTGGCGGTTGATGGCCAAGTCCAGCGCCAGCTCACACAACGCCCCAAACGTATTCTCCAGGTAGGCGGCGACCTCCAGACTGAGCTTCTCCGCCGCCCGGCGCACTTCCTGCCGCCGTTCTTCATTTGAGATCCACTGCTTTAGCAGCGTATTCATCGCTACGGCATGACCACCGCCGTGAAGATTGGACGTGACACTGCGGGGAGGACCGACCCTGGCAGCGCAGCCAGTCACTTCCCACTCTCCTTCACCGTTCTTCTGTACCAGCATCCGATAGTCGTGTACGCGGCCGTTGGGCAGCTTAATCTGGATCCCTTGCTGGGCGATGAAGCGTCCGCTTCCTTTCCAGCTTAGCAGGAACGTACCCAGCCGGGATTTATGGATTTTTTGCGGAGCGATGATCCTGCGGTTCTGTCTCCGCCCTTGGATCAGGAAGTGATCGCTGTCCAGGCGTTCTACGCGCAGGATGCCGCGGCCCCCTGTGCCGTTAATCGGCTTGACATAGACGGTGGAATACTTTTTGAGCAGGTGAAACACATCGCTGCTGCTCTGAAATAATACCGTCTCCGGGAGGTTGGATCGGAATCGGCTTTTGCGAGACAATGTTTGATATATCGTCCATTTATTGCGCAGCGGCCGGTTAAGGAAAGTCAGATGACGATAACGCGCCCGGAACTTCAGCAATTGCTCGAACCGCTTGCTGCGCTGGATTCGGCAGCGATCGAAGATTAGGTCGGGGAAGCTGCGCCATTTGCGAAACCATCTCTTGCCCTTGGGGTCATACTCGAGGGCGAGAATCTGCTTTTTCTGGTCATTCACGTCCATTGGGGTGAACACGAAAATGTCCAGGCCCATTTTTTTTCCCTCTGTGATCATGCGCTGGTAGATATGGCGTTCCTCCAGCAGCTTCTTGTCATTGAGGTACAAGGTTAGGATGCCCAGGACGGGTTGTGACAACGATATCACCTTCTTTGCTGGTATGGGAGACCGACGCTGCAGGCGTTGGGGAAACGGGCCGGGTCTCCAGCAAAAGCAGCGGTTTCCCGTTTGGATCCCGGGTCAGGCCCGAAGCGTACATCCCTGCACGAAAACACAGGCGCAAGCTCTGAATCTGATTTAACGCCACCTGGCAGCTAAGCTGCTTCAGCCGAGTCTGCTGGGCTTGAAGCAGCCCTGCGCCGAGCCCACAGCCGCGGTACAGGGGATGGACAACGACAACGCACAGGGTGCGGCCGTAATCCATGACGCAAGAGACGCCGGCCAGCCGCTCTCCATCCTCCGCCCGGATGCGGGCAACGAGCATGGAGCCCCCCCGGCTGCAGTAAGTCGCTTGGCGTCAACCGGAGCAGATTTCGAAGGACGGTGGGCGGAACGCGGCCGGAGTTATATTTACGAATGAAAGCTAAGATTTCGCTGTGCTGCAACTCCCAAGGAGTCTCATCGTCCACGGTCACGGCTCGGATCTCCATCACGACCGTCCTCCTTTCGTGTTGATATTCGTTCGTTTCACGGTTTGTGTTTCGGCTGGCGGTATAAATACTGGCTGTATTGAAAAATCCGCTCCAGCGATTTCTTGCGAATATGCGGCTCATCGAACTTCATCGGCTTAGCGTTCGCTTCGAAAAACCACAGGCGTCCGTCGGTGTCCACCCCAAGATCCATGGACATCTCCCCAAGCAGGAAGCCCGATTCCTTCTCGATTTGCTTGGCGATCAAGAGGGCGCTGGACTTAATCCGGCTGAGGAGCAGTGTCGTCATATCGGACCCGAAGGCGGGGAGAAGCATCTTCTCCGGGTCTTCAATGCTGCCGCCTTGCGGAACATGGGTTGTAATCCGTTTCGGTCCGGCCAGACGGGCGCCGATCCCGGTCACCATCCAAATGCCTTTGCCGTTCTTTTGCACGAGCACGCGCATGTCGAAGTGGCGGCCGTGATAGGAGGTCAGCTCGATGCCCTCCTGCATGATGTAGGGCGTTGCGCCAGCCTCCTTTTTAATTCTTTTCCACAGCAAGGGCAGCTTAGCGGTTCGATAAATGATGTTTCGGCGCTTCTTCCCTTGGATCGTCAGCCGGTATGGTCTCGGATGATTTACATCCAGCCGCAGCAGCATAATGCCTTTTCCGGCTTTGCCGCTTTCCGGTTTAAGGTACAGGGAGCCGTATTTCTCCAGCATCGTGGTTAGCGTTTTGGGCCCTAACATTTTTTTCGTGTCCGGCACCAGCGTTTTAGTCGCCCGTCCTTTCTTCAGCCATTCGAAGAGCCGTCGTTTGTTGAAGAAAAAAGGATTAAATAGATGAATCGATTCATGTTGGATGACCTCATCGATTTTGCGTCGTACCTCCGGCTTCTTCTCGTCCTCCCGGAGGGGAATGCGGTTGTAGATGACGTCGGGCAAGGGGAACCAATGTTTCTTCCACGTCTTCTCCTCCGGGTGGAACAAGTATCCTTGAACGCGTTTGGCGCTAAGCTTCAAGTCTTTGGCTGTCAGAACATACACGGGACAATCCAGCTCTTGCCCGGTTTTGACGAGATCTCTGAAGTTGCTGCGATTCCCGCGGAACATTCGGACGTTATCATCCACGGTCAGTACGGCGACAACGGGCTTCTTCTCGCTCAATACTGGATTGATCATGAGCCATCTCTCCTCCGGAATTTGCTCAAATAGAGGCAATGATCCAGGATGTGATCGACCGATGCCTTCCCTTCAGCCCGAAGCGAAGGGTGCTTAAAGATCGAACGGCCTGGCTTGGCGTTGGCTTCGAACATCCAAATCTTCTCATCCCGGTCGATCCCGATATCAAATCCGATCTCGCCGATCAGATGCTGTTGATGGGATTCAATCGCTTCAGCTAACGTGATCGCAACGGATTTCGCGTTCCGCAGCACTTCATCGGCACGCGAGCCAAATGCGCGGGAAAGCGCCTGCTCTGGCGTAAGCAGGGAGCCGCCGTTCTTCAAGTGCGTGGTGACGCTGCCTTTGCCGGCTTTTTTCGCACCGATCCCCACGACAACCCATTGGTTCTTCCCGTTCTTATGCATGTGGAAGCGGAAATCGATCGGGCAGTTGTCGATTTCGATGAGACGAATCCCCTGCTGGGCCACGTATCCGCGGAGCGCCCGACCGTGTCTGGCTTGCAGCGTACGCATCAGGCTGTTGAAGGAAGAGAAGCGCAGCAAGGCGTTCCGTCCGTTTTTCCGATACCTGGCATAATAACCGCTTCTCGGAATATAGGATAAACGATAGATCCCGTTGCCCAGGCTGCCGCTGTTCGGCTTGTAGTAGACCAGAGAGTGCCGATCCAGCATCTCCTTGATTTGCTCCGGCGTCGGACTCATGATCGATTCCGGAACGTAGCGGCCCACTGTGGGGTCTTTTTCCAGCAGACGGTAAATATCGGATTTATTAAAAAAACTCCAGTTAAAGAAAGGGATCCTCCGGCGGACGAACCGTTCCCGAAGCTGACTGATTGAGCTGGTTGTTTCGGCTCGGCGGCTGGGGAGACGGTTATAAACCACGTCAGGCAGCGGTACCCGCTTCCGCACGAACCGCCCCGCTTCGTTCAGAAAATAGCCGTTCACCGTTTCGTCTTCCCAATGGATATCCCGCGGGGTGAACGCGAAGATATAGGAAACTCGGCTTCCCTGCCGAAGGAGTTGCTTGATGAATGCGGTGCGCGAGCCAAAAGGGTTCGTTGGTGAGGACGTGGGTCCGTCGGACAGCACGCCGATGAGCGGGCCGATCTGCACTTCTCCCTCTTGCTGACTGCGGAGGTAGACGCCGCCGGGCTTGGGGATTTTAATACCCCTGCGAACGCCGCTGGCAAGGTACAGATGATTTCCCGCTTTATTGATCCGTTTAATGGCGGCGGGGACCCGTTCCCCCCCGAGTCTCAGATGAACCGACTTTCTTCCGGATAGCTTCAGATTCTTCATAAGAGCCCCTGACACGTAAACCACCCGGTCGGGGGCTTGCGTGAAATGGACGTTGCAAAAAGTCAAACTCATGGATTTTATCCTCCTAAAAGTGATCAGGGTTTGCTCAGCAGTAAATAGCGGGCATAGCCTATCGGATTTTCCAGCGACCTTCTGGCGGTATCCGGATCGCCGATCCGAAAGAACGAGGAGCGTCCCGGTTTGGAGTTGACCTCCAGCACCCATACGCGGCCTTGGCGGTCAACGCCGAAATCCAGGCCCAGCTCTGCCAGCCTGCCGAAACGGGTTTCCAGATAGGCCGGAATCAAGAGTGACAGTTTGCGGATTGCGGCTTCAGCGGCTTTGCCCTCAGACTCTCCGAGTTCGCGGATGAGAAAAGGCAGTGCCCGATGGGCGGTACCGCCTCCATGCAAGTTGGAGGTGAGTGAATCTTTACGGCCCGCACGGACCGCCATCCCCGTCAAGCTCCACTCGCCTTTGGCGTCTTTCTGCATGAGGACGCGGACATCAAAGGGTTCACCGTCTGAGCTGTTCAACTGTAAATAGGGCTGAACCAAGAACGGTTGTCTCCCGGTAAAGCGGTCAATCCAAACCAGCCCTGCTTGCTTGGTGGAAAAGCGACGCCGAAAGATCGTATTCCGCCCGCTGCGACCGACAACCCTGACTTCATCACGCGGCAGATGCCATTTAACGTATAGCGTCCGTTTGCCGTGCGTGCCGTTCCGCGGCTTCAGGAAGGCTTCCCCGTCATGGGCCTGCAGCCATTGGTCCAGCTGAGCCCGCCCTTGGTACAGCGCCGTTTCTGGTAAATGTTCGGCAACCTCCGGGCATTCCAGCAGAGCTTGGTATACCGCCCATTTTCCCGCAAGGCCCCGGGCCAAATAAACGAAGGGATGCTCATTCGCCAACCGTTCGAGCAAACGGTGCTTGCGCAGCTGCTGCTTGCGGTCATGGACCAGGCAGCGATCGTAAATGATGTCCGGCCGGGGGCACCATTTGCGAATCCAGGTTCCGCGTTCGAAGGTATAGGCGGGAATGCCGGCAGCGTTCCCCGATGCGATCCAGCTCAGGCAGAAGACATACACGTGAAGCCCATGCCTTGCCCCGATGATGCATAATCTGCGGCAGAACGCAACTTCCGCGAAGGGGAGCGGTCCGCTGCTTTCGGAGACCAGGATGCCAACGTTTCCTTGTGGTGTTTTGTACATGGCAGATTCCCTCCTTCCAAGAGGCCCTCCAGGGGCAACCTCTAAAAGCCGGACAAATATCGGGTATATTCGATCACTTGCTTGACCGATGGGCGGATCTTCCCTTCGCCGATCGGGGTATTGTCGTTCTTGGACGGCTTGGAGTTGACCTCCAACAGCCACACTCGCCCGCTCGTTTCCACCGCCAAATCAATCCCGAACTCCCCGAAATGAGCCGGGATTTGTGCATCGACGCTTTGGGCGATATCCAGGGCAGCCTTCTTCAGCTTTAAGGCGAGCTTGCTCTTGATTCCCGCTGGCAGCGAGCTGCGGGCAATCGCGTCCTTCACCTTGCTCAGCGAGCCGCCGCGAGCCAGATTGGACACAAAATGATGGTTCCCGGCGATCCGGGCCACGATGGACGTCGTATTCCATTTGCCGTACAGGTTCTTCTGAACCAACGCCCGAAAATCAACTGGCCGGTGATCCACCTCAATCAAGTTCAGCCCTTGCTGGATTTGGTAGCGAGTTGTTTTCATTTTGCCGGACAATGCGTTGAACAGCTTCGCAAGGCTCGGATAAACTTGGCGCCGTGCGCCTCCAACCTGAGTCGATAGGGTCTGGAAGGCCCCGCCTTCAAGCCGCGAGATCCGGATGATGCCTTTGCCCAAGCTTCCCTTGATTGGTTTCAGGAAGACGACGGGATATTTGCTGCACATCGCTTTCAACATCGCGTAGTTGCGAAACAGATGCGATTCCGGCAAATAACGCTGCACGGAGGCATCTCGGTTAAGCGCGTCGAACACTTCGGTTTTGTCGAGATATTTCTCGTTGAAAAAATGGCTCCCGTAGCGGGATTTTACTTCTTTCATAAAATGCTGTACGCTAGGTTTGTTCTCCAATTTCCGCGAATTCAGCCGGTTGTAGAATACATCTGCGGCGGGCAGTTGGGTTTGCTTCCACCCGTTGCCATAGACCCAGCCCGAGACCTGGCTTGCGCTGTTGCCGATATGATTGGGGGTAAAGAAATAAACGAATACCCCTTGGCGCGAGCAAGCGTTCACGAGCTCTCTGCAGAACAAGGTCATTTGGCCAAACGGCCGTTCCGGATTCCCGGGGAAATCCTGACTGAGCAGAACTCCTAACAGCGGACCCAGTTGAAGGGTCGAGGATTGCGGCCGATAGATGAGTCGCAGCGGCGACCGCGGTTGGATGCCCATTTTTCTGGCCAGACCCGAGCTCATGCGAACTCCATCGGATCTGGATAAGGGGATGACCTTCACGCGGTGCCGAAATGATCCGAAAGTGAGTAGAAGCGGAAGATGCGTTGGGATTTTCCATTGTTTGATCAGCATGTCTCCGAGCACGATCATGTCGTCTTCAAGAATGCCCGGACTCATGATTTGTACCGTAATTTTTTTGGAGGGCATGAATGCGGATCTCCTTCCAAGCTAAGCTAGAGTCTTGGATGCAAGTAAAGATCATCTGCGTAAAATGCATGTAATGCATCATATGAGGACATAGAATCCTTGGTGATTAACCTATGCCCGTTTTCGGCGGCATCCGGGCGAAGGAATGAAGCGTTCTACTCCTTGCCGGGCGCGGGCCGAGGACGGATATCGCGGAAGATAGTTAGGGCAGCAGCCTAAGAGAAAGAAGGAGGAAGAGAGGGTGCCCGATTGGCTTTACGTGTTGGTAAGCGTTGCAGTGGCTGCTTTTGTCGGCGGCGTAACCAACCATTTTGCAATTAAAATGTTGTTTCATCCGCGCAAACCTATACATATCGGCAAATTTCATGTTCCCTTTACGCCGGGACTAATCCCAAAACGCCGTGACGATATCGCCGCATCACTGGGGCAGGTGGTAGCTGAGTATTTGGTAACGGCCGAAGGACTGCAGGAAACGGTGTTGCGTCCGGCGTTCCGGAATAAAGCGGAGGACACGTTGCGCGGCTTCGTGGAACGCGTAAGCTCCAGCGAGTTAACGCTTCGGGAAGCGGCACTCCGGGTGTGGAGCGAGGAGGAGTTCGAAGCACTGAAGTCTAAGCTTACGGCAGGGGCAAGGGCTACGGCGATGCGGAGTCTGACGCGCTTATGGGAGCAGGCGGACCTTAGCAGCCTGCCGGTGAAGCGGCTTGTTCCCGGTTGGTCCGAGGAGAACCGCAAAGCCTGGAGCGCCGCGCTGGCCAGCGCGCTATTGGGTGTCGTGGAGGAGGAACTGCTGTCGGCGAGCGGCCAGCGTATGCTGTCGAAAATGGCGGCAGGGCTGATGGACCGAGCCGGCGGATTCCTGGGCACGATGGCCGCGATCTTTGTGGATGAGGACAAGCTGGTGCAAAAAATGACCCCAGCGCTCGTTCAGACGCTGCGGGGCGAGGACGCTTTAAACAAAACCGCCCACGCGATCGAGACGCGGCTGGAGCTGTATGGCGAGAAGCCGGTGGCGGAGCTGCTGGCGCTCTTAACCGGCGAAGAGGCGCTAGGCTGGCTGAACGGCAAGCTTGAGCAGCTGCCGCTGGAGCGTTGGCTCGAGCAAGCGGAGAACCGGCCGGTTCGCTCGTTGATCGAGCCGTGGAAAGCGTCGGTGCTGGGCTTCATTCCGGTGCTGACCGAGCGAACACTGCGCCTGATTGCCAAAGGCATTCCGGCGGCGATGCAGGCCGTGGATTTGCCGGGTCTCGTCGAGGAACAGGTGTCGAGATTCCCGATCGAACGGCTGGAGGAGGTTATCCTCAGCGTCTCCGGCAAGGAGTTTCGCGCCATTACTTGGCTTGGCGTGGTGCTTGGCGGGATCATCGGCTTGTTGCAGTCGTTGTTGCTGCTATTCGGCGGGGTAGGCTGATGGCTAGCGGCTGTCGGTTGTCGGTTGTCGGTGTAGGGTCTGACGGTTGTCAGTTGTCTGCTGTCGCGGGCCATGAGTCCTCGCGGTACTTCTTCTAACGCTTGTGAGGAGCGCTATTGGCGCCGAAAAGAGGGAAATGAAATTCTAACGCTTGCCACAGAGCTTATTTCTCGTAATTTGCGCTAAACAGCGATGTTTTCGGGTCGATAAGTTTTGTGATCAGCGTTAGAATTTGGATTCCTAATTTTTGAGGCAAATAAGGTTCCTGATCAGCGTTAGAGTGGGGAAAGAAAGTTAGCAAGTCAGCAAGTAAGGTAAGTTAGCAAGCAAGTTTGCAGACAAGTGAGTGACTAAGTAAGTTAGTACAAGCAAACAAGTAAGTTGCCAGCAATCCGAAGTCAAGCAATTTTCATGCACCAGCAAGCAAGGGACAAGCCCGCCTTACGCCCGCTTGGATCCCACTAAAACAAATTTGGAGGTTTAATTTAATGAACATTTACGACAAAGCACATGAACTGGCGGCAGCCTTGAAGGACAGCCAGGAGGTAGCCGAAATTACAGCAGCTATGAAGCTAGTGGAGGCCGATCCTGAAAGTAAACGGATGCTGGACGATTTCCGGATTCGACAAAATGAAGTTCAGCAGCGGATGATGACCGGAGAGATGCCGACGCAAGAGGAAATGGAGCAAATGGAGAAGCAGTTCGAGGTGCTGAGTCTGAACTTGAATATCCGTCGCCTGTTTGATGCTGAACGCCGCCTTAGTGTGATCATTCAGGACGTCAACAAGATTATTACGGACAGCCTGGCCCATCTGTATGGAGCGGGGATCTAACTTCGCGCTTAGACGACCGCATTCTTGGATTCACAAGTATCTATCATATTTCTGCAGCCCCGTTCATAGAGATAGAAGAGACAAGGGGAAGACCTAATCAACGGTTCTCGTAATCTATGAAAATAAAGGAGCTGCAGAGGATGAAAGTCGTAAAAAAACCAAGCAAATGGAAGCATGCCGTTTATCTGATTCTGGCATTAGCGATGCTCGTTTATGCCTTGCCGATGATTTCGTTTGAGCCTGGAGCCGGCTGGGTTTCGGTGTTTGGCGCAGTGTGGGCAGGGTTTGCCTTCCTCGTCATCGGGGCTCACCTCCATTTTCTTCTTGGTGTCAATGAAGAGAAGCAGCGGGAGCTGGACCGAATCCGGCGGGAGAAATACCGGGAATGGGAGCTCCAATGGGGCGCGGACGGAAAACACGGTGAACAAGCATAAGCCTGTGCCCAAAATGGACAGGGGCGGTTCTGGAAGGTTGATGATCTTCCGGAACCGTCTTTTTTTCGTCTAAGCTCGCTGAATACGCGGTACTACTTCTCGTCTTCGCCGGTCAGCATTTGATCGTTGCTGGCTCCAGGCGGGACCATCGGGTAGACGTTTTGCTCCTCCCGTACGTTAAATTCCATCAGAACGGGGCCGGGGTGCGTTAGCGCCTGCCGGATCACGGCATCGGCTTCCTCCGGCGTTTGCGCCCGCAGCCCGGGTACTCCGTAGGCGCCGGCAAACGCTACAAAATCCGGCGAAGTGAGGTGGACGGAGGAGTAGCGCCGTTCATAGAACAGCTGTTGCCATTGCCGCACCATCCCCAAATAACCATTGTTCAGGATGGCGATTTTGATCGGTAAGCCGTAATCCACGGCTGTCATCATCTCCTGCAGGTTCATTTGGAAGCTGCCGTCCCCGGTGATGCAGACAATCGGCGGAGCGGACGGACCTTCCAACGCGATGGCGGCACCGATGGCGGCGGGGAAGCCAAAGCCCATGGTTCCAAGTCCACCGGAGGTCAGGAAAGAACGGGGCCGGGAGAACTGGTAGTGATGGGCGGTCCAGATTTGATGCTGACCTACATCGGTTGCCACCACAGCATGGCCTTGGGTATGCTTGTCGATCAGCCGAATGACCTCCTGCGGATTCAGCGATCCTGGAGCCACCGACTCGTTATAATGCGGCACCTTTCGCTGCCATCCGGCCGTCTCCTCAGCCCAGCGGGTCGACTTGGGCGGGATCGCGCACGCATTTAACTTCCGCAGCAGGTCCCCGATATCTCCGCACAGCCCCAGATCAACAAGAATGTTCTTGTCCAGCTCAGCATCATCAATGTCCACATGGATCTTCCAGGCATGGGGAGCGAACGACTTAGCCTTGCCGGAAAGTCGGTCGTTGAGCCGCGTTCCTAGACATATCAGCAGATCGGCGTGATGCACCGCCCGGTTGGCGGCATACGTGCCATGCATCCCGAGCATCCCGAGATAGAGCGGATGGCGGGCAGGGAAGGCCCCGATGCCCATCAGCGTAGTCGCAACCGGAATTTGCGCGGTTTCTACAAGCTGGAACAGCGGCTCGGCCGCACCGGATGCCACGGCGCCGCCCCCGACAACGAGCACCGGGCGCTCGGAGCTTTCGATCTTGCTCGCAATCAGCCGTACGGCCTCCTCATCGATCTGGGTTGAAGGCACGTAACCGCGGATGTGGATTTCGGCAGCCGGACTCAAGTTGGTTTGAGCGGTCATGATGTTCTTGGGCAGATCGATCAGGACCGGCCCCGGTCGTCCCGTAACAGCGAGATGAAAAGCCTCTTTGATGATTCTAGGCAACTCGCGGATATCCATCACGGAATAATTATGCTTGGTCACGTCCATCGTCATGCCAAAAATATTGACCTCCTGGAAGCTGTCCCGACCGATCAGATCAGTCGACACCTGACCGGTCAGCACGACTATCGGGACCGAGTCCATGTAGGCGTTGGCGATCCCTGTGACCGCATTGGTTGCCCCTGGTCCGGAGGTGACGAGCGCAACCCCCGCCTTCCCCGTCACGCGGGCGTAGCCGTCCGCCGCATGTACGGCTGCCTGCTCATGCCGGGTCAGAATATGCCGGATCTCTCGGCAATCGTACAGCGCATCGTAAATGGGAATCACTGCCCCGCCCGGGTATCCGAAGATCGTATCGACCTGTTCCGCAAGCAGGCAATCGATTAACAACTCCGCTCCGCTTCGGGCGGAGGTTAACTTGGATTCTTGGATGTTTCTCATTAGGTCAGACCTCCCGGTGGAATTTTGACTATTTTATCGCGGGAGATTCGCTTGTGGAGTGATCCCAGTCATAATTCGTGCCGGAAGCTGGGGTTACGATTAGCTAGGAATCCACAAGAAATAGCTTGATTCTCTAGCGAGTCAAGCCGCCTAAAGGAGGAGTAATCCGAGTGAGAAAAACCATTGCGGTGGTCGGCGGAGGTATTACCGGGTTAAGCGCGGCTTATTACGCCCGGAAATGGCTTCGCGAACGGCGGATCGACGCCGGAATTACAATCCTTGAGGAAACGAATCGGCTGGGCGGGAAGATTCGGACTTTGCGCCGGGACGGTTTTACGATAGAGCAAGGCCCGGATTCATTTATCGCTCGAAAAACAGCGGTGCTGGAGTTAACGAAGGACTTAGGTCTGGAGCATCTGCTGGTGGGAACGAATCCACGGGCCAAACAAAATTTCATCCTGCATCAGGGCCGATTTCATCCGATGCCGCCGGGATTGATGCTGGGCATTCCTACCCAGATGTGGCCGATGGTGAAGACGGGCTTGCTGTCGCCTGTCGGCAAGCTGCGGGCAGGTCTGGACCTGCTTCTGCCTGCCAAGCGTGACGAAGCGGATGAATCGCTGGGCGGATTTATCCGCCGGCGGCTGGGCCGTGAAGTGCTGGAGAACCTGACGGAGCCGCTGCTCGCCGGCATTTATGCCGGGGATACGGCGGAGCTTAGCTTGAAGGCGACTTTCCCGCAATTTAGGGAAATGGAGCGGAAGCATCGCAGCTTGATCCTTGGCCTGCTGGCAAGCAAGAAGCAACCCGCCCCCAAGCCGCGGGAGGGATTGCCGGAGGCGGCGTACAACAGCATGTTTTTGACGTTGGAAGGCGGGTTAACCGTGATGACGGACGCTTTGGCCGCTGCCTTACAGGAAGAGCGGGTGATCACGGGACAAGCGGTGGTTGGGCTGACACGGCAAGGTCGCCGTTACCAGCTGGAGCTCAGCAGCAATGAGCGGATCGAGGCGGACGCCGTGATCTTAGCGACACCGGCTTATGCAGCGGCTCGTCTGCTTCAGGATCAGATCTCCGCGGCGGGCTACCTGGAACAAATCCGTTATGTCTCAGTGGCCAACCTAGCTTTTGCTTACCGGCGCAAGGAAATTCAGCATGCGTTGAACGGGTCTGGCGTACTTATCCCTCGCGGCGAAGGGCGGATGATAACAGCAATCACTTGGACGTCCTCCAAGTGGCTGCATTCAGCGCCGGAAGATCGGGTGTTGCTTCGGGCGTATATCGGTCGTTTGGGGGATCAAGCTTGGACCCAGCTGCCCGAAGAGGAAGTCCGTCGGCGCGTGGCTGCTGAACTGAGGGAGTTGATGGGGATCAAGGCCAAGCCGCTCTTTTGCGAAATGTCGTCGTTACCAGCTTCGATGCCGCAATATCCGGTTGGTCATGTGGAGCGTGTGGAGGCGTTGCGGGCAGAGATGCAACGAACGATCCCCGGCGTCTTGTTATGCGGTGCGGGATACGGCGGTGTCGGCATTCCGGATTGCATTCGTCAAGGTAAGGAAGCGGCGGAAGCGATGTTAACCTGGTTAGGAGATGAACGGTAAATGCAGCAAAATCAATTCAAGGACTATAACGAGAACCCGTTTATTGTCATCTGGGAGGTCACGAGAGCTTGCGCACTAAAATGCCTGCATTGCCGCGCGGAAGCCCAGTATCGACCTGACCCCAGACAGCTGACCTTCGAGGAAGGCAAGCGGCTGATCGACGATATCGCAAAAATGAACAATCCGCTGTTTGTATTTACCGGCGGCGATCCTTTGATGCGTCCAGATTTGTTTGATCTGGCGCGATATGCGATCCATGAGAAAGGCCTGCCCGTATCCATGACTCCGAGCGCTACGCCGAGAGTTACCTTTTCCGCTGTAAGTAAGGCTAAGGAGGTCGGTCTTTCCCGCTGGGCTTTTAGCCTCGACGGTTCGTCCGCAGAGATCCATGATCATTTTCGCGGGACGCGTGGGTCTTATGAGATGACGATGAAAGGGATTGGATATTTGCAGCAGTTAGGCATCCCGATTCAGATCAATACGACGGTGTCGCGCTATAACCTGGACGATCTTTCGCGGATCGCGGATACGGTTAAAGAGATGGGCGCCGTGCTATGGAGTGTGTTCTTCCTCGTCCCGACAGGCCGAGGGATGGTTAAGGACATGATTACTGCGGAAGAGCATGAGCAGGTGATGATTTGGTTGGCCCGATTGCAGCGGGAGATGCCTTACGGGATCAAAGCGACGGAAGCGCCTCACTACCGCAGAGTCTTTATGCAGCAGCGGAAGTTGGACGCCTTGGCTGGAGAAAGCAGGGAGGCAGCGCCCAAACGTAAAGATCTGCTCGGCCGCTCGCCGAAAGGTGTAAATGACGGAGACGGGTTCGTCTTCATTAGTCACATTGGCGAGGTGTATCCAAGCGGGTTCCTGCCTGTTAGCTGCGGGAATGTCCGGAACGCTTCATTGGTGGATATTTATCGGAACTCACCGATCCTTCGGGAGCTGAGGGACAAATCCTTGCTGAAGGGAAAATGCGGCGTCTGCGAATTTAAGGAGCTGTGCGGAGGTTCAAGAGCGAGGGCTTATGCGGTTACCGGCGATTATTTGGAGAGCGATCCGTATTGCGCATATATTCCACGAGGATTTTCACAACAACAAAAATAATAAGGAGGCCGAGCGGCCTCCTTTTCTTGTTCTGCAAAAACTTAAGCTTGCATCGGTTCAAATGTCACCTTCCAATGATCTTCTGCCAGCTGCTCGCATTCATGACGGTAGCCCTTACCTTCAAGCACCTTCAGAAGCGGGACCGGCTTCATTGTGGCGTGCAGAACCAAGCTGTCGCCTTCCTGCAGCTTCCCAACGGTGTCCATGATGACGCTGAACGGCTCCTCGCCGCGGCGAAGAATCGGCCGAACGTCGAGTTCAACGATTTGGTTGGCCATTATAGATTCACCTCCAGGTCCGTCCGTTCTGCGGCAAACGCTTGGCAGAGCCGAGCTGCGCCGCTAAGTCCCTTCATGCCGCCGTACAGCGTATAGAAAAACGAATCCGGCGCATCCAGCGAGAAGGACAAATACTGCTTGGGATCGATCCCCAGCATTTTTTCAAACAAAGCGGAGGTGTCGTAGGCATAGAAACAGAAATAGGTATATTGAAACTCCGGCATTTTTTCGGCGATGGTGAGGATCTCACTGGCATAGCGTTCCAGATTGCTTTCGGCTTCCTCGATCATCCTTAGCGCATCCTCAAGCTCGACGGCGATCTGAATCGTTTTCTCATCGACAACCGTAATTGTTGCCATAGGGCATTCCCCCCGTTTAGTTTTTGCCGATTTTCACCTGGAACATCTCCGGTCCTTGCTCAATGTACTCCCAAGTAAAGCCGCCGGGATGCATGGCCTCGAACTGAAAACGGAGCGGTACCGGGTCATGGTCATTAATCAGCAGCATCGCTTCCCCCGGCTCCAGAGAATTAAAGGTTGCGAAAATGGTCTTATGCTTGAGCTGGGGCGGATATTCGGTGGCGTTGACAGTAGCTTTGAATTGACTCATGGGAAGTCCTCCTAAATGTTTAAAATTTACGATTCGCCCCCATTATAGCAACGGACCGAGGCGGGATTGTGATATCAGTCACAAGATGAGAACCCGCCAAAAATTTCTCGGCGGATTTGTCCGGAAGCTGCCATGAATCAAGTGATTTCTGTCACTTAGGTGCTGATGCCCAGCGATTATAATGTGCGTAATTTGAAGTTGACGGCTCACGATGAGAAGGAGGAACTGATAACATGCGCGTCCGTGATTACATCCCGAATCAACATGGTGCCTGGGCTATGCTGATCGTTCCGTTTCTGTTTGGCATGCTCGCCTCTACCCCCGGGGCGATCCACAGTTTATTGTTTGTGTGCTGGCTGCTCATTTATCTGTTTATGTTTCCTTTGCTGCAATGGATTCGGATGGGAACAGCCAAGACCAAGGTCAAAGCCGACCGATACCGCAAGCCTTTGCTGCTCTATGGTGCGCTGTTGGTCCCTGCGGCGCTCGCATTAATCCTGCTTCGGCCCGAGGTGCTGAAATTGGCTCTGCTGTTCGTGCCGCTGTTTGTGGTGAATGCCATCTATGCCAAGCAAAAGCGTGAACGTGCATTATTGAACGACATTGCGGCAATTGTGCAGTTCAGCTTAATGGTGTTTATCTCGTATCAGCTTGGAGGAGGTACCGATCTTAGGCTCGCCACGGAACTGTTCCTGATCAGCACGTTGTATTTTGTAGGCACTGCTTTTTACGTGAAAACCATCATTCGCGAACGGAATAATAAGCGATTCTATGTTTACTCCGTAGCCTACCATGTTCTGCTGTTGGCCTTGGCCGTATGGCAGCTCCAACCGGCGCTGTGGATTGCCGCATTGATCCTGCTGGCCAGAGCGGCCTGGTTCCCGCGAACGGGGATTACCGCCAAGCAGTCCGGCATGCTGGAAATTGTCTATTCTGTTATCGTTCTTGCCGCCTTCTGGATGACCTACGCCTGAATGTGTATAATGAATACAGAATAGTACAGATTCGGGCAGGGGGGTATAACAGTTGGAGGGACCGGAAGAAAGCGTAACAAAGCACGAACAGCTGCTCCAACATATCGAAGGACTTAAGATTGGAACGAAAATCTCCGTGCGCAAGCTGGCCAAAGCGCTGGGGGTAAGTGAAGGCACCGCCTACCGGGCGGTGAAAGAAGCGGAAAATCTCGGGATCGTGATCACGAAGGAACGGATCGGCACCGTTCGCGTGGAGAAGAAGCCGCGCAACATCTCGGATCAGCTGACCTTTGGCGATGTGGTGGAAATCGTCGAAGGCCATGTGCTGGGCGGCGGAGAAGGACTCAACAAAACGCTGAACAAATATGTCATTGGCGCGATGAAAATCGATGCCATGGCCAGATACATCGACGCTGGCAGCCTGCTGATCATCGGGAACCGCGACAATGCCCATTCGCTGGCCTTGGAACAAGGCGCCGGGGTATTGATCACCGGGGGCTTCGGAACGAGTCGCGAAGTGAAGACGCTGGCGGACAAGCTGGCCTTACCGATCATCTCCTCGCGCCACGACACGTTTACCGTCGCATCGATGATTAACCGGGCGTTGTTCGACCGTTTGATCAAGAAGAAAATTATGCTGGTCGAAGACATCGTCAGCCGCAAGCCGCGGGTGAGTATGCTGAAGGCGACCAGCAGCATTTCTGATTTTGACCAGTTGTCATTGGAGACGGGACATCAGCATTTTCCGGTGGTGGACGAGTGGAACCGAGTTATCGGGATCGTCAGCCGCAAGAACGTCGAAGAGCTAAGCGGCGATCAGCCGATTGAGAAATGCATGACCCGCCATCCGATCACCGTTGGCCTGCAGACCTCGCTCGCTTCCGCCGCGCAAATCATGGTCTGGGAAGGGATCGACTTCTTGCCTGTCGTGGACCGCAACCGGAAGCTGGTCTCGTCGGTGACGCGCCGCGAGGTGCTGCAAGCGATGCGGGACGTACGAAATCAGCCGCAGCTGGGCGAAACGTTTGAGCACTTAATGTGGAACGGGTTTGCCGAGGAACGGGACGAAGAGGGGAAATTGTTCTTCCGCGGAATGATTACACCACAGATGGCCACCGATTTGGGGACGATCTCGCATGGGGTCTTGACTTCGCTGATGACGCAAGCCGGACTTCGTGCGGCCAAAGACGCCAGTGGCGGCGACTTTGTGGTCGATAACCTGACGACCTATTTCGTTCGCCCGGTACAAATTGAAAACCCGGTGGTCATCACCCCTGTGTTATTGGAGATGAGCCGCCGGGCTTGCAAACTGGAGATTATATTAACCTATCAGGATTCGCTGGTCTCGAAGGCGGTCATGACGCTGCAGTCCATTGACCATGCCTGAGCAGGAGAAGCGAAGGATCCTGCAGTACAAAGAGGGATAGCCTGACGGCTTGGGCCGCAAGGTTATCCCTCTTTGCGTCGGGCATATAAGCCATGGTTACGGATGCCGGCGAAAATGTTAAACGCCCCCAGCACCATAAACACAGCGCCGATGACAACCCGCAGCGTCGAACCGCTAAACAGGAACATTTGAATGAGGGCCAGGACGATCAACATCAAACCCATGCAGATGTTCATTTTGGCAGCCGCCATTCCCCGCGTCTTCGGATCAAGCGAACGCCGGGACTTAAAGCTGAAGAAGACCGAGCCTACACAGCTGATGATCAAAATCACGTAAAGAATGGTTTGGATCGTTTGGATCATAAGAGGTCCGTACTCCTTTAATCAATAGAGTGGATACGTGCTTGGACAGCAACACACGTCGATTCCTGCAAAACTTGCTGTCTCAAGTGAAATCTCTCTTATTTTAGCATGATTTACTAGAGACGAATATAGGGCCGCATGTCCACCCAAACCTGAAGTACCCCGTCACTCACCAGCATCGTCTTGATTTGAATGGTGTATTCCTTGTCACGAACAACATAGATTTTCCGGTTCAACAGCGTGCGGGCCATTTTGGCATCCGAGTCGATGTCAAAAATATTCCGCCCCCGCAACACCTCCAGCTCGTTATGAAGCTGCTCGGTGACCTCCTTTACTGCCAGCGAATCGAGCGGCGGATCACGTTCCTCCACACGCACCTTGATCTCTTTGATGACCGTGGAACGGTTGTTGTATTTTTTGAGCGTCCGAATATCCTCTTCGGCTTGATGCAGCTGGATCGTCAGGTCTTTGTTCTGGATCCACAGCAAATTGTAGCTGGTCTGATAAATGACGTTATATACGATACTGCCGGTAACCATGCCAAGAATAAACACGGCGGTGAGTTGCATAAACCTGCGAAAGCCCGTAAGCTTCGGTTGTTTCGCGTCGTCCTTCATTCATCCCCGTCCTCCCCCGCACATCCAGCGCACCAATTCCGAACCCATATGCGCCCCAAGAAAGGCGAACAACAGGTACAAGATCTGCTTGATGGCCGGAGACAGGTTCCCGTCAAAAAAATTGCTTTCAATGACCCGCATCGGGTCGATGGTTCCGCCAACTGCGGCCGCCAGCGCCCATATTTTAATGCGGTCGGCAATGTCCAGCATCGTCTGCGTCGGAGGCTGCAGGGATACGACTGCGCCAATGCCGCCAACCATGGCGCCTCCCACCACAATTCCGAAGGCGATAAAGAAATCCATGACCGCTTTGGTCAAAAACGTGCTCATGCGCGCTTGCCCCTTTCCGAGGTTTGTCCGGTCTTTCTACCATTCTATGGGCGGGCAATGCCTATGTATGATAAAATATTAGAGATAAATCGATGGAAAGGAAGGGATCGCATGGACAGCTTTGTTCATTTGCACGTACATAGCGAATACAGCTTGCTGGACGGAGCAGCCCGGCTTGAGGATCTCGTCGCCAAGGCGGCGGCATCCGGCATGAAGGCGCTGGCGCTGACGGATCATGGGGTCATGTACGGCGCGGTTCCTTTTTATAAATTGTGTAAAAAACACGGCATCAAGCCGATTATCGGCTGTGAGGTCTATTTTACGGCAGGCTCGCGCAAGGAACGGGGGAGCCGGCAGGATCAGCCGATCCATCACTTGATTTTGCTGGCTAAGAATGAAACCGGCTACCGCAATCTGATGAAGCTGTGCTCGATCGGTCATCTCGAAGGCTTCCACTATAAGCCGCGAATCGACTGGGATGCGCTGCAGCGGCATCGCGAGGGCCTGGTCTGCCTCAGCGCTTGCTTGGGCGGGGAAGTTCCGTTCCATCTGCTGCGCGGTCATTATGAGGAAGCGAAGAAAGCGGCGCTGCGGTATCAGGCGGCGTTTGGCGAGGATTTCTACCTGGAGCTTCAGGATCACGGCATCCCGGAGCAGAAGAAGGTGAATCCGCTTCTAGTCCAACTGGCGGGAGAAATCGGTGCCGAGCTGGTTGTCACCAATGACGCCCATTATCTAAGTAAAGAAGACGCCGAGGTTCAGGACGTGCTCATTTGTGTAGGTACAGGGAAAACGGTGGATGACGAGGACCGGCTCAAAATGCACACCAATCAGCTCTATCTGAAAACCGCGGAGGAAATGGCTCAGTTGTTCCCTCACTTGCCGGAGGCGTATGCCAATACCGCGAAAATTGCCGATTCCTGTGAGCTGGAGTTGGAGTTCGACCGACATATTTTGCCGGCATATCGACCGATTCCGGAAGGGCATACCGCAGGCAGTTACTTGGCAGAGCTATGTCAACAAGGATTGGTGGACCGCTATGGCGAGCTGGATGTTTGGCGTAACCCGGCGGAGCGGGAGAAGCTGGAGCAACGGTTGCGGTACGAGCTGGAGATCATCGCCAGCATGGGGTTCTCGGATTATTTTCTGATCGTGTGGGACTTCATCGCCTTCGCTCACCGGAACGGGATCGCCACTGGTCCGGGACGGGGCTCGTCAGCGGGCAGCTTGGTAGCCTACGTGCTGCGGATTACCGATGTGGATCCGATCAAATATAATCTGCTGTTTGAACGGTTTTTGAACCCGGAACGGGTGACGATGCCGGATATCGATATCGACTTCAGCGATGAGCGGCGGGATGAAGTCATTGCCTATGTGGTTGACAAATATGGGGCAGAGCATGTCGCGCAAATTATCACGTTTGGTACGATGGCGGCGCGCGCGGCGGTCCGCGATGTAGGGCGGGCGTTGAATGTGCCATTTGGCGAAGTAGACAAAGTCGCGAAGCTGATTCCCGGACATCTGGGCATGACGATCGAACGCGCGTTAAAGGAAAGCCCGGATCTCAAAGCGATGTATGACGGGTCTGAGCGGGTGAAGCGACTGCTGGACATGGCGATGAAAGTCGAAGGTATGCCGCGGCACGCCTCGACCCACGCGGCCGGGGTGGTCATCTCCCGCGATCCGTTAACCGATGCCGTTCCGCTGCAGGAAGGCAGCGAGCATACGGCGTTAACGCAATATTCGATGGAAAACCTGGAAGCGATCGGTCTGCTGAAAATGGACTTCCTCGGCCTTCGCACCTTATCCATCATCGAGCGCTGCATGAACTGGATTAAGGAGCAGTCGGGGGATGCCCCTGATTTCCGGCTGGTTCCGGACAACGATCCGACCACGTACGAGATGCTGGGGCGCGGGGAGACGACCGGCGTATTCCAGCTGGAGTCTACGGGCATGCGCCGGGTGCTGAAAGAGATGAAGCCGTCGGTGTTCGAGGATATCATCTCTCTGCTGGCATTGTATCGCCCGGGGCCGATGGAGTTTATTCCGAAGTACATCGCTGGCAAGCACGGGCAAATCTCCGTGGAATATCCGCATCCGGATTTGGAGCCGATTTTGAAAGATACGTATGGCATCATCGTCTACCAGGAGCAGATCATGCAGATCGCTTCTCGCATGGCTGGCTTCTCACTGGGTGAAGCGGACCTGCTGCGCCGTGCCGTCTCTAAGAAGAAGCGCGAGGTGCTCGACGAGCAGCGCGGGCATTTCGTCAGCGGCAGCGTACAGCAGGGCTATACCGAGGACGAAGCGAACGTCGTTTATGACATGATCGTTCGGTTCGCCGATTACGGTTTTGCGCGGGCGCATGCGGCAGCCTATGGCGTGCTGGCGTTCCAAACGGCGTACCTGAAGGCGCATTATCCGGTGCAGTTTATGGCGTCGATGCTGACTGCGGTTACCGGCAGCCACCGCAAGGTGGCGGAGTACATCGTAGAATGTCGGCGAATGGGGATCGTCGTGCTGCCGCCGGACGTGAACGAGAGCAACGTGCTGTTTACCCCGCAGGTTGGGGCTCGTTCTGCGGAAGCGGTCCTTTCGAGCGATGCGAAGGATGGCCACGCTGGATCTGGACAGGAGGCGCCGGCCCTTGGGGTTATCCGCTTTGGCCTTGCTGCAATCAAAAATGTCGGCACGCAGGCAATTGAGAGTATTTTGCGCGAGCGGAAGGAGCGTCCTTTCGACAGCTTGCTCGATTTTTGCCGGCGGGTAGATTTGCGGACGTGCAATAAGCGGGTGATAGAGTCGTTGATCCAAGGCGGGGCGTTCGACTCCTTGCCGGGGCATCGGGCGCAGCTGCTGGCGATGCTGGACGAGACGGTCGATGCGGCGCTGAAGTGGCGTAAGGAGCGGGATGATCTGCAGATCCAGCTGTTTGATTTCGTAGAATCGCCGAACTGGGACATCGAGTACCCGGATGTCCCGAAGTTTACGGCGGCCCAGCAGCTGGATTTGGAGCGTGAGCTGCTGGGGCTGTATTTGTCCGGCCATCCGCTGGACGATTTCGATGCCTTGCTGGAGGGCGAAGGCGTCGATCGGCTGATGGATTTGGCCGAAGCCCCGGACGACACCCGCACCGTTGTCGCGGGGATGGTCGTGTCCGTGAAGACGATCACAACCAAGCAGGGGAAAGCGATGGCGTTCATGGAGCTGGAGGACCAGATCGAGCGCTGCGAGGTTGTGTTGTTCCCCGAAGTGTGGCGGCGCTCGGCCGCCCACGTCGAGAAGGGGGCTTTGCTCGCGTTGCGCGGCGTCGTCCAGCAGCAGGACGAAGGCTTTAAGCTGCTGGCCGACGAAGTGGCTCCGCTGAGCGAGCAAAGCCTGGCCCGGCTGCGCCGCGGCCTTGCGCGCGGGCGCGGGCCAGGCGCCGCCAGCGGCACCGGCGGCGCACGCGGTTCGGCCGCGGGGGCTCGCGCGGCCGAGGGAGCGCCTGCGGGCGCTGCGGGCGGGCTTCGCCCCGCCAGCGCCCCAGGCGCAGGCGCCGCTGCGCGGCCGGCGGCACCGGCCGCGGCGGCGGGACCCGCGCCCGCGCCGGGCGCGCGGCGCGGGCAGGAGAAGACGCCGGCGCAGCGCGTCTTCATCAAGATCACAGCCGCGGCGGAGAACGCGCGGCTGCTGGAGCGGCTCAAGCTGCT
>Ga0310827_100249_pt1 | contig 56404 bp, 52 predicted proteins | sample WT_ome_2_FD_201309 | JGI IMG/M metagenome (GOLD analysis project Ga0310827, IMG submission 201309) | Sorghum-adapted microbial communities enriched on wild type (WT) sorghum from Joint BioEnergy Institute, Emeryville, California, United... ... | reverse complement strand
AAAAAATGCGGAACATCCCGCCGCGCCGGACGAGGGGAACCCATCCGCCTGCGGTGTCCGGCATCGATACCGTCTACCTGGAAGAAGAATCGCGGCCGATCCTGATCGGGGAGCGGACGAACATCTCCGGTTCCCGCAAGTTCAAACGGTTGATCAAGGAAGGCAAGTTTGACGAAGCATCGGAAATTGCCCGGGCCCAGGTGAAGGGCGGCGCCCAGATCATTGACATCAACCTGCAGGATACGGACATCGACGAGGCGGAGGCCGTCCGGCAGTTTTACCCCCTCGTGACCCGGAAAATCAAGGCGCCGATCATGATCGATTCCACCTACGACCATGTGGTGGAACTCGCGCTGAAGCACGTGCAGGGCAAGGCGATCATCAACTCCATCAACCTGGAAGACGGCGAAAGCAAATTCGAAAAAATCGTGCCGCTCATGCACAAGTACGGCGCGGCCGTCGTCTGCATCCTGATCGACGAGCGCGGCCAGGCGATTTCCCGCGAAGCGAAGCTGGAAGTGGCCGCCCGTGCCTACGATTTGCTGGTCAACAAATACGGGGTCAACCCCGTGGACATCATTTTCGATCCGAACATGTTCCCGATCGGCTCCGGCGATCCCCAGTATCTGGGTTCCGCCGTGGAAACGATCGAAGGCATCCGCCTGATCAAGCGGCAATTCCCAAAGGCGAAAACGATCATCGGCCTCAGCAACATTTCCTTCGGGCTGCCGGATGCCGGCCGGGAAGTGCTCAATTCCGTCTATCTGTACCATTGCACGAAAGCCGGGCTCGACTACGCCATCGTCAATCCGGAAAAACTGGAAAGGTACGCCTCCATCCCGGATGAGGAAAAACGTTTGGCCGAAGCGCTCATCTTCAACACGAACGACGAGACGCTGGCCGAATTTGTGGCCGCTTTCCGGGAAAAGAAGACGGAAAAGAAACAGAAAGCGGAAAACCTGACGCTGGAGGAACGGCTGGCGAGCTACGTGGTGGAAGGCAGCAAGGACGGCCTGTACGCCGACCTTGACGAAGCGCTCGCGAAGTACGCGCCCCTCGACATCATCAACGGCCCGCTCATGAAAGGCATGGATGAAGTCGGCCGGCTGTTCAACAACAACGAACTGATCGTGGCCGAAGTGCTGCAGAGCGCGGAAGTGATGAAGGCGTCCGTCGCCTACCTGGAACCGTACATGGAAAAAACGGAAACCGCGGTGAAAGGAAAAATCCTTCTGGCCACGGTCAAAGGCGACGTGCATGACATCGGCAAAAACCTGGTGGAAATCATCCTGTCGAACAACGGATACCAAATCGTCAACCTGGGCATCAAGGTTCCTCCGGAACAGCTGATCGAGGCATGCCGGAACGAAAAGCCGGATGCCATCGGCCTGTCCGGCCTGCTGGTCAAATCCGCGCAGCAAATGGTCGTGACTGCCCAGGACCTGCAGGCGGCCGGCATTGACGTGCCGATCCTGGTGGGCGGCGCGGCGCTTACCCGCAAGTTCACGAAGGAGCGGATTGCGCCGGAATACGGCGGCCTTGTGCTGTATGCGAAAGACGCGATGCAGGGGCTGGAGCTGGCCAACAAGCTGATGGATCCCGCGGAACGCAGCAAGCTTGCGGACGAACAGCGCGCCGAACGGGAGGCGCTGGCTGCCGGCGGAAAGAAGGAGAACAATTTGCCGAAACCGTCCCGCGCCGTCACGTCCGATGTGGACCGGAATGCGCCGGTGTTCGTGCCGCCGGATTTTGAACGCCACATTTTGCGGGATTATCCGCTCGACCACCTGCTGCCGTACGTGAACATGCAAATGTTGCTCGGCCATCATCTCGGGCTCAGGGGCAAGGTGGAGGAACTCCTCAAGGCCGGAGACGCGAAGGCGCAGGAACTCGAAGCGCTGGTGAAAGACATTTTTGCGGAAGGCAAGGAGCGGGGAACGCTGAAAGTGTCGGGCATGTACCAATTTTTCCCGGCGCAGTCGAACGGCGACGAAATTATTGTTTACGATCCGGCGGATCACGGCCGGGTGCTCAAGACGTTCCGTTTCCCGCGGCAGCAGGCGGAACCGTACCTGTGCCTCGCCGATTACCTGAAACCGGTGGACAGCGGCGAGATGGATTACGTCGGCTTCCTGGCGGTAACCGCCGGCGCGGGCATCCGCGAGCAGGCGGAACGGCTGCGGGAGCGGGGGGATTATCTCCGAAGCCATGCGTTGCAAGCCGCCGCACTCGAGACGGCGGAAGCGATGGCCGAACGGGTGCATCACATCATGCGGGACCGCTGGGGCTTCCCCGATCCGCCGGACATGACGATGAAGGAGCGGTTCGGCGCCCGCTACCAGGGCATCCGCGTCTCCTTCGGCTATCCGGCGTGCCCGAACCTGGAAGACCAGGCGTTGCTGTTTGACCTGATCAAACCGCAGGACATCGGCATCGAACTGACGGAAGGGTTCATGATGGAACCGGAAGCCTCGGTGACGGCGATGGTGTTCGCCCATCCCCAGGCCAAATATTTCAACGTGGACAACGCGTGAAGCGATCCGGACAACCGCTGGAATGACGGCAAAAAATCGGTTTTGTGCAAACGCCGGTGTTGCCGGGGCGGAACGCCGGATATGAGGTGCGGCAAGCCGCGGATCAAAGCGGCAAATCAACGAAACGGTTTTGACCATGAAAGGGGGAATGAAGGCGATGGAATTGCAGTTTCTCGGAACGGGGGCCGGCATGCCGTCAAGCCGCCGCAACGTCACGTCCATCGCGCTTCGTTTCACCGACCGCAAAAGCGCCTTCTGGCTGTTCGACTGCGGAGAAGGCACCCAGCATCAACTGCTGCGCAGCCCGCTGAAATTGAGCAAGCTGGAAAAAGTGTTCATCACCCACCTGCATGGCGACCATCTGTACGGCTTGCCGGGACTGCTCACCACCCGGTCCAACCAGGGGGCCGTGACACCCCTCGAAATTTACGGGCCCAAGGGGCTCAAAACGTTCCTGGACACCGTCTTCCGCCTGAGCGGCGCCCATCTCGGGTTTCCGTGGCACGTGACGGAAATCGGAGGGGACTTTCCACCCGGCGGCCCGGCTTTGTTTGAAGACGAAACGCATCGGGTGTATTGCGCCAAATTGAATCACCGGCTGGAATGTTACGGTTTTCGCATCGAGGAGAAGGACAAACCCGGGCGGCTTGACGAACAGCGGCTGAAGCAATTGAACGTGCCGCCGGGACCGATTTACGGGCGTTTGAAGCGGGGAGAGACGGTGGAACTGGAGGACGGCAGGGTGCTCCATGGCCCCGATTTCGTCGGCGAACCGATCCGGGGTCGAACGGTGACGATTCTCGGCGACACCCGGCCCTGCAGCAATGCCGAACGGCTCGCCCGCCATGCCGACGTGCTCGTGCACGAAGCGACGTTTATGGGCGACATGCTTGATGAAGCGCTGCAATACGGGCATTCCACGTCCGTGACGGCGGCGGAAACGGCGGCGAAGGCAAACTGCAGGACGTTGATCCTGACCCACATCAGTTCCCGATACCAGGACGAGGACATCGACCGCCTGCGCAAGGAAGCCCGGGCGATCGCCGGCGATGTCCATGTGGCCGAAGATTTTTGGTCCTGGCCGATCGAACGGCGAAACGGATCCGCGGCATCAGGCTCCTCATGCCATGGGACCATAGTGGAAAAATGATGCAACGTCCATCCTATGGCAATTGTTGTCGAACCATGTATAATGGGAATAGAATGCAAAAGAAGCGGAAGAAAACACCTTTTCGGCCTTTTCTCCTGCTTCTTTTGTGAATGGCGCATCCATGCGTTGTTTCGGCTTGTTCGTTTATTTGTTGCGTTTGCGGTAGGCTGCCTCGTCTTTGATTTCCCGGCGCAAGCCGGCGATGCTTTCACGCCGGTTTTCGTTTTTCTCACGAATGTTGCGGCGTTCTTCCGGAGACAGCTCATCGGCATGTTCTGCCAAATATTCTTCCGCTTCACGCAGGTTTTTGATGGTGTTTTGCACATTTTCCTGCAATTTTTCCACGTTGTCGGAGCGATCATCCGGTTTGGCCAAGATCATACCCTCCATTTGATTTGGTGATGACGAAATGTAGGGTGCCCGCATCAGCGGAAAAAGATGCGACTAAGCGGGAGGAATCCATGCGATACATAGAAATCACGGGCGGGACGGCCTTGTGCGGCAAGGTGAAGGTGCCCGGTTCCAAAAACAGTTCCCTTGCCCTGCTTGCCGCCGCCTGCTTGTCCGAAGAGCCGGTGGCGATCAGCGGCGTTCCGATGATTCAAGACGTGCTGGTCATTGCCGAACTCATGAAAGGGATCGGCTTTGAGCTCGTTCGTTCGCCGGATGGAACGGTGACGGTGTCCGGACAAGGCCCCGTGAGCGGCGATCTCGATCTGAAACGCAGTTCGTCGTATCGGGCTTCGTATTATTTCATCGGTTCCCTTCTGGCGAAAACCGGCAAGGTCACCATCGGCTATCCGGGAGGCGACGATTTTGTCAGCCGTCCGATCGACCAGCATTTGAAGGCCTTCGAAGCAATGGGCGCCAAGGTGGAGCTCCATCCCAACCATTATACGGTGTCGGCGGATCGGCTGAAGGGGGCGGACATTTATTTTGACGTCATCACGTCGGGCGCCACGATGAACGCCATGATGGCCGCCGTGCTGGCCGAAGGTGTCACCGTGCTGCGCAACGCCGCCGTCGATCCGGAAGTGGTGGACACCGCCAACTTCCTGAACCAGATGGGCGCACGCATCCGCGGAGCCGGCACGAACGAAATCCGCATCGAAGGGGTCCGGGAACTGGGCGGATGCCGCTATTCGGTCATTCCCGACCGGCTCATAGCCGGATCGTTTCTCGCGGCGGCGGCCGCCACGCGCGGACGCGTCACGCTGGAGGGGGTTATCCCCGAACATTTGCGCTCCGCCCTTGTCAAATTGCGCGAAGCCGGCCTGGAACCCGTCGTGCGTGACCAGACGATCGAACTGGACGGGGATGCGGACATCGGCGCCCTTCGCATCCGGACCGCCATGTATCCGGGTTTTGCCACGGATTTGCAACAGCCTTTCACGGCCATGCTGCTTCGCGCTTCGGGGCGCAGCCTGGTCAGCGAGAAAGTGTTCCCGAAGCGGTTCAGCCATGTGGACCAGTTGAGCCGCATGGGCGCCCACATTACGCTGAAAGGTTCCACGGCCGTCATCCAGGGCGGAAAACCGTTGCACGGCGAATGGGTGCACGCTTCCGAAATCCGCGCGGGCGTCTGCCTGCTGATCGCCGGGCTCATGGCCAAAGGCGTTACCCGGTTGACCGGGATCGAGCATCTGGAACGGGGCTACGCCGACATCGTCGGTTCCTTCCGCGAACTCGGCGCCCAAATCCGGCTGTCCCAAGACGTGGACCTGGAAAGACAGGAGGCCGTTCGGCAATTTCGCTGAATGATCGCGTTCCATCAAACGACAATCTGGGTATCCATAACCCGACATTCGCTGGTTGACTTGTCAAACGTCCGGTTGCCCACGCGGCAATCGGACCGTTTTTTTGTGTACGCCCAGCATGGGCGTCATCTCTAGGGTGAGAGTCCCGAACGGGGGCTGGCGAGCGCCTACCGTTTGCCAAGGGCAAGGGTGTCTGTCGCGAGGCGGAATCTGAAGGAAGCCGGAGGCAAACGTACGGACCAAGGTACACGAACCCAATTTGAGGCAGGGTTAGTCGGATGAGTTGCCACATCACAACGAAATCCAAAGCCGCCAAGGGCTAACCTTGTAAACTTGGGTGGTCGCGGGCGGAAAGATGACGCTCTTATCTGGGGAGGCCTGCAGAATACGCGAAGTGACTTCGTAACCGCAATCGAGAGGTTGCGCTGAATCCGCAGGAGTCAGCAGAGGCCATAGTACGCGAGTACGGGACGCCGGAAAGCGGAAGGGCTGAACCGAAAGGAGAGGAGATACCGATGCGTTCGTACGATAAGCAAAGACAGCCGAAAACCCCGGAAGGGGGCTGCCGACGGGAAGTAGCGGTGAAGCCGCAAGGAACCGCCGGAGCGCCGAGCTTATCGTCGGCACAAATCGCCCCATCTTCTCGCGAAGGCCATAACGACTTGCTGGAGCGAATGCTGGAAGGGTACAACCTTCGACTTGCATATAAGCGGGTTGTCCAAAACGGAGGAGCACCCGGGGTGGACGGGGTGACGGTAACGGAGTTACAGGCGCACCTATGGACGCACTGGGAAACCATAAAAGAACAACTTCTTGCGGGAACTTACAAACCGGCCCCGGTCAAACGGGTGGAAATCCCCAAACCCGGAGGCGGGGTACGGATGTTGGGAATCCCGACCGTGATGGACCGCTTCCTCCAGCAAGCCCTGATGCAAGTAATGACACCGATCTTCGACGACGGATTTTCACGCTTCAGCTATGGTTTTCGACCAAGCCGACGCGCCCATGACGCGGTGCGGCAAGCCCAGCGTTTTATGCAGGAAGGATATCGTTGGGTGGTGGACATGGATTTGGAGAAATTCTTCGACCGGGTGAACCATGACATCCTGATGGCACGGGTGGCGCGGAAAGTAAAGGACAAACGTGTCCTGAAACTGATTCGGGCCTACCTGAACGCAGGGGTTATGATCAACGGGGTCATCCATGACACAGAAGAAGGCACACCGCAAGGGGGACCTTTAAGTCCGCTGTTGGCGAACATCCTGCTCGACGATTTGGACAAGGAACTGGAGCGAAGAGGACTGCGTTTTGTCCGTTACGCGGACGATTGCAACATTTTCGTGGCCAGCAAACGGGCAGGGGAGCGCGCGATGGGATCGGTCATTCGCTTTGTGGAGGGCAAGCTGAAACTGAAAGTGAATCGGGAGAAAAGTGCGGTTGATCAATACATCACGGGATGGACCGGATACTTTCACATGGCATCGGCAAAGAAACACTGTGAAACTCTCGATAAGTGGATCCGGCGCCGATTGCGGATGTGCCTATGGAAGCAGTGGAAACGGGTACGGACACGTTACCGAGAGCTTCGAGCGCTGGGCGTGCCAGAATACTTCGTCCACATGATGGCGAACTCACGCCGTGGCCCATGGGAAATGTCCCGCAACCTGAATAACGCCCTTGACACCAGCTACTGGCAGGCGCAAGGGCTGAACAGTTTACTTGAACGTTATTTGGAACTTCGTCTACCTTTGGGAACCGCCTAGTGCGGACCCGCATGCTAGGTGGTGTGAGAGGACGGGGGCTAGCCGCCCCCTCCTACTCGATTTAATAATGTCGAAAAATGTCCTTAAACGATCGTTGACATGGCGACAATTTCTACCGATAATCTTGGATGTAACGGAAAAAAGAACTAGATTTACCTTGGTTATATGGACCCATATTCCTTTCTTTTTCCGACGTGGAGTGAGCACTTTTGTCCTATAGGCACAAACGAATCGGAGACCTGCTGCTGGAAGCCGGCGTCATCACGGAAAAGCAATTGAACGATGCCCTCGTCATGCAGAAGCAGTCGGGGATGCGCCTCGGCGACGTGCTCATCGCCCAGGGGTACATCACGGAGCAACAATTCATCGAGGTGCTGGAATTTCAGCTCGGCATCCCCCATGTCCAGTTGTACCGACAGAAGATCGACCCGAAGGCCGTCAATTTGATTCCCAAGAAACTGGCGGAAAAACACGGCGTCATCCCGCTGCGGGTGGAACAGAACAAATTGGTGCTGGCGATGGCCGATCCGCTGGATTACTTCGCGATGGACGAAGTCCGCATGGCGACGGGCCTGCGCGTCGTGCCGGTCATCGCCTCGAAGGACGAGCTGGACCGCGGGATCAAACGGTACTACGGGCTGCAGGAATCCATCGATGAAATCTCGCAATTCCTGATGCCCGACGAGGAGGATGCCGGGTCCGGCGACGATGCGGACGAGGAATCACCCGTCGTCAAAATGGTGAACCAGATCATCCTGCAGGCGGTGCAAATCGGCGCCAGCGACATCCATATCGATCCGATGGAAGACGGTTCCAGAATCCGGTACCGCGTGGACGGCGTCATGCGGACGGAACGGACGCTGGCGCGCGGCATGCACGACATGCTGGTTGCCCGGATCAAGGTGATGGCCAACCTCGACGTGGCGGAGCGCAGGGTGCCGCAGGACGGCCGGGTGGAGCTGGGCATCGAATTTCGCAGAATCGACATCCGCATTTCCACGTTGCCGACGATCCATGGCGAGAAGGTGGTCATGCGGGTGCTCGACCTTTCTTCCGCGCTGATCGAAGTGGACAAGCTCGGGTTTTCCGGGCACAACCGGCGGCTGTTCGTCCGCAGCCTGGAAAACGCCCACGGCATCATCCTGATCACGGGGCCGACCGGCAGCGGCAAAACGACCACCCTGTATGCGGCATTGTCCCGCCTGAATCGCGATGACGTGAATATCGTGACGGTGGAAGACCCGGTGGAATACCAGCTGCCGGGCATCAATCAGGTGCAGGTGAATCCGGTGACGGGCCTCACCTTCGCCCGCGGCTTGCGGGCCATTCTGCGGCAGGACCCCAATATCGTCATGGTGGGCGAAATCCGCGACACGGAAACGGCGGAAATTGCCATCCGGGCGGCGATGACGGGCCATCTGGTGCTCAGCACGCTGCATACGAACAGCGCCGTCAACGCCATCAGCCGATTGATCGACATGGGGGTCGAACCGTTCCTCGTCTCTTCTTCGATCACGTGCATCGTGGCCCAGCGGCTCGTGCGGAAAGTATGCCCCGACTGTTCGGTCGCTTACGAACCGGGAACGGAAGAGCGGGAACTGCTGGAAAGGCACGGCATCACCGAATATGCGCTGCGCCGGGGAGCAGGTTGCGCGGAATGCGCACGAACCGGTTACAAGGGCCGTCTGGCGATCCATGAAGTGCTGGTGGCGGATGACGGATTGCGCGAGATGATTTTGCGGAAACAACCGGACCATGCCTACCGCGATCACGCCGTCCGGCACGGGTTGATCCCGATGTTCGAGGACGGGCTCCGCAAAGCGTCGGAAGGGTTGACCACCTTGTCGGAAGTGTTCCGCGTCACCATGGAATAGATCCGGGATACCGGCGAAACGCCCGGCGCGCCGGGCCGGAACCAATCCGTTTTGCAATCGGGCGGAGGTGGGATCATGGCGCATTTTCACTACAAGGCGATTGACGAAAACGGACGATGGTCAAAAGGGGTGCTCGAGGCCGCCAGCCTGCAGCATGCGCTGGACGAGCTCAGGCTCCGCGGCCTGTGGGCGATGAAACTGTCCGAACGCAGGGACATTTTGCGCCTTGACGTGGAGGACTTGCTCGGCCTCAAGCCCAAGGTCAAAACGCAGCATTTCACCGCGTTCTGCCGGCAACTCGCCACGATGTGCAGATCCGGCGTCGGCCTTATCGAAGCGATCCGGATTTTGGCGGGACAGACGGAAAGCAAGCCGTTCCGCAAAGTGCTCAAGGGCGTCATGGAGGATATGAAGAAAGGGACGCCGCTCTCCGCCGCCATCGCGGCCTATCCGTCGGTGTTTTCCGCCATATTCGTCAACATGGCCCGGGCGGGAGAGGCAAGCGGAAAGCTGGATGAAATGCTGGAGCGGGTCGCCCTTTTTTACGAAAAAGAATACTACACCCGGGAAAAAGTCAAATCGGCGATGGCGTATCCGGCCATCATGTCCGTCGTCGTCGTGCTTGTCATCGTGTTCATGATGCTCTTCGTCATTCCGAAATACGTGCAAAACTTCGAGGCGATGGGCATCGAACTGCCGCTTGCGACCCGCATCATCATGGGCATCAGCCAGTGGTTGACTGCCTGGTGGCACATCCTGCTTGCTGTGGCGGCCGCGCTGGCCTTCCTGCTGGTGCGCGTTCGCAAGACGCAACGCGGCCGATACGCGCTGGACCGGGCCAAAATGCGGCTCCCCGTTTTCGGCGAACTGTGGATGAAACAGGCGATCGCCCGGTTTACCAGAACGTTCGGCTCCCTGCTGACCGCCGGCGTTCCCGTCATGCAGGCGCTGTCCGTCGTCAGCCGGGTGGTGAACAACGAGCCGATGCGGCGGGTGATCATGGCTTCCCGGGAGGAAGTGCGCAACGGACAATCGATGGCGACGCCGCTTGCCGCCACCAACTGGTTTTCGCCGATGGTGGTGCAAATGATCGCCATCGGGGAGAAAACCGGCACCCTGGAAACGATGCTCGACAAGACGGCCGATTTCTACGAGGCCGAAGTCGATGCCATGAGCGACCGGCTCAAGTCGCTTCTGGAGCCGATCATGATTTTGTTTCTGGCCGTCGCGGTCGGCGCCATCGTCATGGCCATTCTGATGCCGACCTTCGCGATGATGGAAGGCCTCACCTGATCCGGTTTACACCTTGGTTTGTGCCAGTTGAATGATAACCATTTGTCGAAGGGAGTTTTTGCCATGCTGAAAAGAAAACTGAACAATCAAAAAGGGTTGACGCTGGTCGAACTGCTGGCGGTCATCGTCGTCCTGGGGATCATCGCCGCCATCGCCATTCCGGCCTTCGGCGGGGTGATCGACAAGTCGAAACGGAATGCCGATGAAGCCACGCTGACGTTGATCAAAGACGCCGCCATTCGCTACGCGATGACCGAAAACATCAGCTCCGTCCCCCGCGCGAACGGAAACATCCAGTCGGTGTTGATCGAAAAAGGTTATTTGAACAACTTCAGTGCGACGTTGCAATCCGACTCGGACAGAGCGTTTGACAGTTTTGCGCTCAGTTTCGACAGTACAAACAAAAGGTACGAGGTCAAAGTTTATGATGCCGCGCCGGACCCGCAAGAGATTACGTTCCCATCCAGCAATTGACGGGCTTTGATGCGAAGCCTGGACAAAGCGGGTATCCATCGATTGCCGCAAGGAGGCTGACGCAGCGATGACGGAAACGTTGTATGCCTTGACGATGCTCTGCGCCGGCCTCCTGTTCGGCAGCTTTTTCAACGTGGTCGCCATCCGCGCGGTGAGGGGAGAATCGATCGTCCATCCGCCTTCCCATTGCATGCACTGCAAGCGCGAACTGCGTTGGTTTGAACTTGTGCCTGTCGCCAGTTACGCGGCCCTGGGGGGGCGTTGCCGCAGTTGCCGGCAACGCATCTCCCCGCGTTACCCCATCGGAGAACTCGCCGGCGGGGTTGCCTTTGTTTTGGCCTATCGCCATTTCGGCTTCCAGCCGGAATTGGCGGTCGCCCTTCTGCTCGTGTCCATCCTGATCATCGTGACCCAGACGGATCTGGACGAGCGCATCATCCCCGACAAAGTCGTGGCGTCGGGCGTCATCGGTACCGTCGGACTCCGGTTTTGGTCGCATCCGCTTCCCTGGTGGGATTATGCGGCGGCAGCGTTGCTGGGCAGCGGGGTGCTGCTCTTCGCCGGCATCCTCGGGGAAAAGCTGCTGAAGCGGGAAGCGATGGGGGGCGGGGACATCAAGCTGTACGTGTTCATCGGCCTCGTGCTCGGCATGCAGGCGACCGCCGTCAGCCTGCTGTTTGCCAGCCTGTCGGGCGTTGTCTTCGGGTTGTTTTGGCGGATCAAAAAAGGAAACGAGCCGATTCCGTTCGGCCCGTTTATCGCCGCGGGGGCGCTTTGCGCCTATTTGTGGGGAAACCCGTTGGTCGAGTGGTACGCAAGGCTGTTGGCCTAGCCGCCGTCACAGGCGGGGAATGTAGGCGGCGGTTTCCAGCGCATATTCCGTTCCGTCGGACAATTGCATCACGAGATCGATCGCAATTTTTCGACCGCCCTCGTCCAGGGAGACGTCCATCTGCTTTACGTTGGCGGACAACGTGACCGTGCGGGAGGAACCCGGCTCGATTTGCGTCACCGCAAGCGTTCGATTTGCGGCGTCGAAGGCGTATTCGAGCCGTTTGCCGGAGGGATTCCCGTTTTCGTCAAGGGTGACGAATCGGAGCAGGAAAGCCGATTCACCGGACCCGGGATCCCACGTCTCGGCGACGACGGTTTCTTTGCGGGCCGCCTGGACGATATGGTTGACGATGCCTTCCGCCTCGTTCATGATCCGTTCCTTGTCCGTGATTTTGTCGTATCCGGTTTGCAGTTGGACCACCAGGAAGGTGACGGCGGCCACGATGACGATCGTGCCGGCGAGGGCGCCGAGCAGTTCGACGAGGGTAAGACCGGATTGATTGTTGCGCAAGTTCCAGCTCTCCCATCATTGGATTTCGGCGTAGGCTTCCAACGTGTAATCCAGGCCGGATTGCAGATGGATGACGGTGACGGTGATTTTTCGGAAATACGCGCCGATGCTTCGGAATGTGCCGTTTACGGCATACGCTTCTTCCGGCTCGCCCGACCGGATGATGATGCGGAACTGCGAACCGTCCGAAGGGGCAAAAATTTCCTGCAGGTCGGACCCGGCGCTGCGCATCCGATTCAGGTTGATTTCCTGGCCGTGCAGGAAGATGGACGATTCGTTTTTCAGATGCAATTTGATTTCTTCCATGACGGTGCGGGCCGTCATGACGGCTTGCGCCATGTCCTCGTTTCGCCGCGAAGCGGAGGAGGAAGATTGCAGCACGGTCGTGACGGCCAGGATGACGACGGCCAGCAAGGCGGCGGTTGCCGCCACTTCCATCAGGGTCGCTCCACGTTGCGAGCGCAAGGGCCGCATCGCTTCCACCTCCGGTCGGTTTCGGTTCGTCTTTCTCCTTTTTATCACAATTGCGTGAATCGTCAAGGGAGGGAACGGGTTTTGTCGAAAACACGCCATCGGGAACGGGGAGGCACCCTGATGCTTGTCCTCGGGATTGTGCTGTTGCTGTCTGTTCTCGTCATTCCTTTGACCTTGACGATTCGAACCGGCTTGGGCCGGGCGGTGGCAGACGCCAACATGGAGAAGGCGAGTGCGGCCGCGGAGTCCATCGCCAAAGTGTATCGCCGCGTGCTGCAGGCGGCGGTCAGCGAAGGGCTTGAAGCCGACGACCTGCGGGAACTTGCGAAGCAGCTGGAGGAATACCCGCCGGACATGGGGGTGGACGTCGTCAGTGTCCGGGTGCTTCCCGATGAACCGGCCCTCCCGAACCGGCTCGAAATCGTGACGGAAAGCGGGAATGGTCCGAGCAAGCGGCAACGGAAATTCATCTATTACTTTCGCTTCCAGCCGCCTTCCGGCGGCGGTGGAGGCAGCGGCCCAGGCAGCGGAAGCACCGGCGAGGAGTTTTACTACAAACACGGCATCGTCTATTACACTCCCAAATACAACGGCTATTTCAAAGTGTGCGACAGCGATGCCGACGTGTCGTCCTTGATCAATACCGATTATTCCAACGAACAGTTTCTGCAGGAGTTCAACCGGTATATCGGCTACTACGTCGGCCTGATGGAATCGGAACCCCTGCGGCCCCGTCAGGCCGCTGTTCCCGAAATCCCGGACGGCGCCCCGTCGGACCTGAATTTCGGGTATATCGGAAACCAAACGATGAACGGTGACGTGGCGGCAACGGGCAACATCACATTCACCAACTACGTGGACAATCTCGTCATCGAGGGCAACCTTGTGGCCGGCGGGAACATCGAGTTCAGCGGCATCAACCATCTGCACGTCAAGGGCGACGTGATTGCCGGCGGCAACCTGAATTTCAACGGTTGGTCCGGCACGGTCACGATCGAGGGTGACGTGACGGCCGACAACATCGACTACGGCGGCGGCAACACGATCACCGTCGGCCGGTGGAACGGCGCCGCGAACGACTTCGCGGCGGGAAGTTTCAGTTCCCTCATTGCCGGACAGGCATTCAACCTGCGCGGCCAGGTGACCCATTTCCGCGTATCCGGCGATTTCAGTTCCGGCACGTTCAATTCCAACAACCATGAAATCAAATATTTGCGGGTCGGCGGATCGTTCATCACCGGCGGAGACCTCGCGTTCACCGCCAAGTTTGAACGCGGCCAAATCGACGGTTTCATGAGCGTCGGAAAGGATTTTGACACGAGTTCGGTAGGTTCGCTGATCGTCGGGCAATCGCTGATCGTCGGGGAAACGCTCACGTTCGGCAACGACATCACCGAGCTGGATGTCGGCGGATCGCTGGTGGCATTGGGGGAAATCGTGTTTCGCAATTTCATCGCCAAACTCGTCGTGACGGGCGATCTGCTGGTCAATGGAGACATGGGATTCAAGGACATCCGGGACCGGTTCCAGGTCGGGGGGCTGTTCGCCGTCCTCGGGGATTTGACGTTCGAAAATCATTTGCCCTATGCGGAAGACATCAACCGGTTCGGCGGGTTTTATGTCGGCGGCACGATGGACATGCCAAGCTGGGTGAACCAGAACGGAAACAAAATCTTCTGCATCGCCCACAATCCGCCGCCCGTTGGCGGCGGAGGAAGCGGCGGCGCAACGATCGAATTTGGCAACTGGAGCGGGGAATGAGCCGAAGTCGGGTGAAGGAGGGAACGGCATGGCCAAGCCGGGGTTGCTTGGCGGTTTTCGGAGGAGCGGACTTGGAATCGACATCACCGACCGCCAGATCAAAATCAGCGAAGTGTCGTCCGTCCAGGGAAACATCGTCGTGAGAAACCAGGTTCGCCGCATGCTGCCCCCGGGCACGATGCAGGAAGGACAGATCGCGGACATCGGCAAGTTGCGCCAAACGTTGAAGGAGGCGCTGGGGGCGGCGAAATGGAGAACGCGCGATGTGCACGTCGCCGTTCCGGGCCAGATGGTGATGGTCCGCATGCTGCGCATGCCGAACGTGTCCGGGAGCAGGCTGAAAAAACTGGTGGACTTTGAATGCAAAACGAACATTATGTTCCCTTTCGACGATCCCCAATACGATTTTGTCAAACTCGATCCGGTCGAGACGGCCGGCGGGACGGCGGACGGAGGGGACGGCGGCAAGGACGCCAGGGGGAATTTGCGCGACGTGATGCTCGTGGCGGCATCCCGGTCGGCATTGGACCAATATGTGTCCCTGTTTTCCGGTGCGCGGCTGAAGGTGAAAAGCATGGAAATCAAGGCGTTTTCGCTGCTCAGGCTGGGCCGGAGCATGCCGGGAATGTCCCTGGACCAGACGATCCTGCTCGCCGACGTCAACGAGACGTGTTGCGACCTTTCGGTCGTGCACAACGGCACGCTGCAGATTACGCGCAACATTCCCGTCTCCATGGAGCCGGAACCGGCAGATTCCGGCGGCGGACCGCCGAATGGCCGGCCGGATGCGGCATCGCCCGCCGTTTCCGGTGACGAGGCCTATTTTGACAATGCCTGCCACGAAATGATTTCCGAAATGGAGCGCATGATGAACTTTTACCGGTACACGCTGAACAAAAGGGACCACCAGTTCGGCGAAATTTGGCTGGCCGGCGATTTGGCGAAAATGGACAGGCTGATGGCGGTCATGGCCGAACGAATCCATTTGCCGGTCAGGCTCATGGCGGTTGCGCCGGAAGGTTTCGGCGGGGAAGCGGCTCCGGCTTTCGCCGCATCCGTCGGACTCGGCCTGCGGGAGGTCGAACGATGACGTCCATCAATCTGTTGCCGCGCCGTTCGGCGGGGGAGAGGGTTGCCAGGCATGTGCTCGTCCTTTTGGCGGTTTCGGGCGTGCTGACGGCCGTGCTGCAACTTGCGATCGGAACGGGCCTTTCTTCCGGGGTGTTGCAAATGGAGGCGGAAATCCGGTTGCTCGATACCGAGTTGAACGGGCTGAGGAAGCAATTGGCGGTCGATCCGAAGACGGACCTGGTTCTTGCCGCGAAGGATCAACTCGCATCTTTTCTCCGGGACCGCAAAGACTGGATGATGCCGCTCGCCTTCACCCTGGGTCATTTGCCGGACGACGCGGAGATCATCTCCATGGGTTCGGGCGAAACCGGGAACATCAGCGCGGACTTCCGGTTTGCATCGGCGGCCGATGCCCTTCGGTATTTGATGCAATTGGACGCCGTGCCGATGTTCCGCGAGGTGACGATCCGGGAATGGAATTACGCGCCTGCCGAACATCCGATCGAGATCGATGCCGCCATGGCGGCGGTGGCCGAACGGTTGGAAATCGAGCTGCCGGATGGAGCAACCATCGGAACGGCTTCCGACGGGGAAGTTCGGGTCAAGGTGGAGTGGACCGTCCTTTTCGACGGGGAATCCGGCAATCCGTGACGGACAAGCAGGGAAGGGGCAACGTCGAAGATGGAAAAACGCGAGGCGAACAAAAAAGCGCCGGTGTCTCCCAAAAGCCGGGCAAAAACGGCGATATGGGCCGTGGCCCTCGTTGCCGTATTGATCAACGCCCTTCTGTATTTCTTGTATGTGCTCCCGAAAAAAAACGAATATGATGCCGCGCATGCCCTTCTCGAAAGCAAGCGGCAACAACTGGAGTCCCTGCGGGATCAACCGGAACCCGCCGCCATCGGCGAGGAAGAATCGGCCCGATTGCTGGAGCAGGTCGCCGTCAAAATGTCCATGTCCGATCTGATCGCCGATCTGCACCGAATGGCCGGGGAGGACAGGCTGTCGCTGACCCGCGTCGTGCTGAATACGAACCACGCAACCCCGGGAGGATCGGAAGGGGGCGCATCGGGAGATGCAATGCCGGCACCGGGTGCCGGGCTGCTTTGGAAAGATGAGGTGACCCTCAATGTCGCGGGCGACCTGGCTTCGCTACTGGCCTTCATCCGGGACCTCCAGGAGCGGGAGCCGGTCATGCAAGTGGACTCGTGGAGTTACGCGGTCAGGGGAAGCGACGGCGCCTCCGTTCCCGTGTACGATGCGACCATCCTGCTTACGGTCCCCTCGATGCCGTCCCTCGGCGATTTGCGCGAACCGGAAGAAACGGATGCGCCCGACGAAGCGTTCGAGCGCGCGAAAAAACGGCTGTATGAACGGTTTCCCGGCCTGCGCAAATAGGCCGCCGAACAATCCAGCCCGATAGATGGCCAAGAATGTGCCGCTCCGGAGATCACGGTCTTTAAGGCGCCTGATCCGCCGGAGCGTTGTTTTTGCCGGCAACGGCGAACCGTGTTGCCGTGCGAACATCTATTCTGTACAATGGGATGTGAACGTTCAGACGTGAAGGGGACGAGCGCATGAACCGGATCACGGGCAAAACCGCTTCCATCGATGAATGGATCGAACGGGTGAAACAGACTCCCGAAATCATGGAAAACGTGACGCACTGGCACACGATTCCGCCGCGGGAAGCGAAGTATGCCGACATGCCGCCGAAGCTCCATCCGGCCATCCGGGAAGCGTTGGCCGGGCGGGGCATCCATCAGCTGTACGTGCATCAGCGCGAAGCGTTCGACGCGGCGATCGCCGGCCGCCATCTCGTGGCCGTCACGCCGACGGCGTCGGGCAAGACGATGTGCTACAACCTGCCGGTGCTTCAGGCGCTTCTGGACAATCCGGCGAGCCGGGCGCTTTACCTGTTCCCGACGAAAGCCCTTGCCCAGGACCAGGTGGCGGAACTGCAGGCGATGGTGGACCGGATGGGCGTGGACCTGAAAACCCACACCTATGACGGGGATACGCCGCCGACGGTGCGGCAGGCGATCCGCAACGCCGGCCACATCGTGGTGACGAATCCGGACATGCTGCATGCGGCGATTTTGCCCCACCACACGAAATGGGTCAAACTGTTCGAAAACCTGAAATACATCGTCATCGACGAGCTGCACAGCTACCGCGGGGTGTTCGGCAGCCACGTGGCCAACGTGATCCGGCGGCTGAAGCGGATTTGCCGGTTTTACGGCTCCGATCCGGTCTTCATTTGCGCGTCGGCCACCATCGCCAATCCGAAGGAACACGCCGACCGCCTGGTCGGCGAAGACGTGCTGCTCATCGACAACAACGGCGCGCCGGCGGGGGAGAAACATTTCGTGTTTTACAATCCGCCGGTGGTCAACCAGCAGCTCGGCATTCGGCGCAGCAGCCTGCTGGAAACAAGGAAGCTGGCGGCCGCCCTGCTGAAGAACGGCATCCAGACGATCGTGTTCGCCCGCAGCCGGGTTCGGGTGGAGCTGCTCCTGACCTACCTGCAGGAACTGGTGAAACACGAACTCGGCACGAAGTCGATCCGCGGCTACCGGGGCGGATATCTGCCCAGGCAGCGGCGGGAAATCGAACGGGGGCTGAGGAGCGGCGAAATCCGCGGCGTGGTGAGCACGAACGCGCTGGAACTCGGCATCGACATCGGCCAATTGCAGGCGTGCGTGCTGAACGGCTATCCCGGATCGATCGCCAGCGTCTGGCAGCAGTCGGGACGGGCAGGACGCCGCCAGGAAAGCTCCATCACGTTCCTGGTCGCCAGCAGCAATCCGCTCGACCAGTACATTATCCAGAACCCGCAGTTTTTCTTCGGAAGGCCGCCGGAGGAAGCCCGCATCCATCCGGACAACCTGCTCATTTTGCTCGATCACGTGAAATGCGCAGCCTATGAACTTCCGTTTGAAGAGGGGGAAACGTTCGGCGGCGAGCCGCTCGGGGATTTGCTGGAATTTTTGACGGAAGAGCGGGTGCTCCACCGGGTCAAGGACCGCTGGCACTGGATGGCCCCGTCGTTTCCCGCCAACAACATTTCCCTGCGCACGGCGGCCCAGGAAAACTTCGTGATCATCGACATGTCTGAAGGCGCCCGGGTCATCGGCGAGGTGGACCGGTTCAGCGCGCCGACCCTGATCCACGAGGAAGCGATCTACATCCACGAAGGCGTGCAATACCAGGTGGAAAAACTCGACTACGAGGAGAAGAAAGCCTGGGTGCGGCAGGTGAATGTGGATTACTACACCGATGCCAACCTGGCGACGGAATTTTCCGTCCTGCACGTGGACCGGGAGCGGGAAGACGGCGGGCTGTCCCGGTTTTACGGGGAAGTGACGGTCAACGCGAAACCGACCATTTTCAAAAAGATTCGTTTGCGCACCCACGAAAACATCGGCTGGGGACCGATCCACCTGCCGGAGGAGGAACTGCACACGAGCGCCTATTGGTTCACCCTGAACGAGGCGGTGACGGAAAGGATGTCGGCCGACGACCTGCAGTTTGCGCTGCTCGGTCTCGCCAACGTGCTGGTGCACATCGCGCCGCTCTATCTGATGTGCGATCCGTTCGACATCCGCGTCGTGCCCCAGGTGAAATCGAAGTTCGACAGGAAGCCGGCCATCTACTTCTACGACCGGTATCCCGGCGGCATCGGTCTGTCGGAGCGGCTGTTTGAAATGCACGGCGAACTGCTCCGGGAAGCGGACCGGGTCATCCGGACGTGCACGTGCCTGAGCGGATGTCCGGCGTGCGTCGGGCCGATCGAGGAAGTCGGGCTGCTCGGCAAGGAGCATGCCATGAAACTGCTCGGCCGCATGGAGGTTGAGCGCCCGTGAGCAGCCTGCAGGAGAGGCTCCGGCGTCTCGCCGGAGGGCGGAGCGCTTCCTCCGCCGGACGGGAAGGGGCAAATTTGGTGGAAGGCGGGACGCCAGGAGGCGGTGCGTTAGACGGTGGGGCGGGCGGAAGCAGTGACGCGGGCCGCGGCGCATTTCGGTCCGGGACGGATCAGGCGTTGCGGCATGATAGCCGGGCAGGAGAGCGCGAAGATTTTCGCGGTGAATCCCCGTCCGGGTTGGACTGGAAGGAGGCCTGCGAAACCTCCGTCGGGCATCCGGAGACGGGGCGCAGCGCGGCTGGCGGGCCGAGCCTTCTTGATGGCTCCCCGGATGATGGCGGAAGCGGATTGCCGTCCTCCGGCCGGCTGGTTGAAACCGGGGACGGCCAATTCATCGTGCGGGAACGCCGGTATCCCCTTGGGCATCTTCACGGCCGGTATGCCCTCGGCGACCTGGCCGGCCGCCACGGGCGGTTGAACCGCGTTTCCCGCCGGTTCGCCGGGATCAAACCGGTGGCGTCCGTGCGGGACCTGCTTTTTTTTGACACGGAGACCACCGGCCTCGGCGTCGGTGCCGGCAACGTGCCGTTCATGATCGGGCTCGGCTTTTTTGAAGAACGGGAGTTTGTCGTGCAGCAGCTGTTCGTCCGCGATCCCGGCGAAGAGATGGCCATGCTGGGCCATCTCCGTCAGTTGGTGGAGCGGTTCACTCATCTGGTCACGTACAACGGCAAATCGTTCGACTGGCCCGTGCTGGCAAACCGGTTTGTGCTGCACCGCATCCCGTTTGCCGGGAGCCGGCTGGAACATCTCGATTTGCTGTACATCTCCCGCAACCTGTGGCGAAACAGCCTGGAGTCGTGCCGCCTCTCCCGGGTGGAGGAAGAGCGGCTCGGCATCGTGCGGGAAGACGACGTGCCGGGGTACTTGGCGCCGGTTCTTTATTTTCAGTATTTGTCGGACGGCGACATCGCCCCGATGGAGAGCGTGTTCCGCCACAACGAAACGGACGTGCTGACGCTGGTTACCCTGGCCGCCCATCTCGGCGCCGTGTTGAACGGAGACGCCGAATGGGACCGGATGGAAGCGGAAGATTTGTACCGCACCGGTCTTTGGCTGTTGGATGCGGAGTTGCCGGATTTGGCGGAACGGCCCTTCGCGGCGCTGTTGAAGCGGCCCGAGGAATCAGCCGTTTACGCGGCGCGTCTCGCCATGGCGTACAAGCGAATGCGCCGTTACGACAAGGCGGTGCCGCTCTGGGAGCAAGCCGCGGGTCTCGTTCCGTCCGGCGCGTGGCTGCCGGTGACGGAGCAATCGCTGGAACCGCTGGTGGAACTGGCGATCTATCACGAGCATCACAGCCGCCATCACGACAAAGCCTTACGCTGGACCGAGGAAGCGCTGAACCGGGTGGAGCGGCTGCTTTCCCTGCAGGCGAGGGTGCGCGGCAACGCGGACAGGGCGCGGCGGTGGAAGGCGGAACTCGATCGCCGCCGCACGCGGTTGCTCGGAAAGTTGCGCAAAGGGGCGGCCGGAACGTCCGGCGCCGTCCGATCCTCCGCCATGGATCCTTCGGCCGAATCGGTGCCAAACTCGCCGTCATCCGGAGGATCGGTCGCACCGGCATCGTCCGGAACCGGTCGATCGACCGGCAAGACGGGAGAAAGCCGGTTCCATGCTTCCCCGGCGGCCGAAGTGTTTCAGCAGCAACTTCCACTGGATTGACGACATGACGAACGGAGGCCTGTTTTTGAAACACGGATTCATCATCGATTTGGACGGCACGTTGTACCGGGGCAGCGAGCGGCTGCCTTTGGCGGCGGCATTCATCAACGAACTGCGCGACAGCGGCGTGCCGTATGTGCTGATGACCAACAACTCGACGCGGACGCCGGAAGAGGTGGCGGGCCACCTGAACCGGCTCGGCATACCGGCGGCGGCCGGGGACGTGCTCACGTCGGCACAGGCGGCGGCGCGTTATCTGGACGATCTGAACGAAGGGAAACGCGTGTTTTGCATCGGGGAAGGCGGGCTGAAAACCGCCCTTGAAGAAGCGGGTTGCACGTTCGCCGAGCGGGATGCCGACTTTGTCGTGCAGGGCTTGGACCGAACGTTTGATTACGGCACGATCAAGAAGGCGATGGATTTGATTCGCGGCGGCGCCCGTTTCGTGGTGACGAATCCGGACGTGCGGCTGCCGACCGAAGACGGCTTCATTCCCGGCGCCGGATCCATCGCGAAGGCGATCGAGACCGCCAGCGGCGTTCAGCCCGTCATCATCGGCAAACCGTCGACGATCATCACCGGATTTGCGCTTGACCGGATCGGCCTGCCGGCTTCCTCGGTCTGGATGGTGGGAGACAATTACCGCACCGACATGCTGGCCGGGCACCATGCGGGCTGCCGCACCGCGCTGCTGTTGACCGGCATCACCGACGCGGCATCGATCCCCGCCCTGGCGGAGGAAACGGGTGTCACCTGCGACTTCGTCGGGGAGCATCTCGGCGAATTCATGGCGCATCTCGGGCTTTGAGCGAAAGGCGCCGTTGTTCGGAGCGGCTGATGACGATGTTCGTGCGTCGGTATAAACCCGGCATTCTTCCGGAGATAAAGGTTAATGGACGGTAACGGAGGGTTGCTCCCGCACTCGGATGAGCGATCGGGAGCGGATGCCCGAAGCGCAGGATCGATCTTGCGTAAAATCGGCTTCGCTTCAGATCACCCTCACATCCTCCCGTCCCATTTGCCGGAATGAAAGGAAGCATCGCGTGATTCGCGTCGGTTGCCACGTCAGCATCAAACACGGATATGCAGGAGCGGCCCGGGAAGCGGCACGGCTCGGTTGTTCCGTCTTTCAATATTTCCCGAAAAACCCCCGCAGCCTGTCGGTCAAAGCTTTCGACGAAGCGGATGCATGCCGGTGCCGAACGTTTTGCCGGGAGCAGGGCATCGTGTCGGTGGCCCACGCGCCTTATCCCGCCAACCTGGCATCGGATGACGCCCGCCTGGCGGAGGCGACCCGGCTTTCCCTGCTGAACGATCTGGCCATAGCAGAAGCAAACGGCTCCATCGGGGTGGTCGTCCATTTCGGAAAACACGCCGGACCGGATCCGCTTGCGGGGTATCGCAACATGTTGACCATGTTGAACCGGATTTTGGCGGAGTGGCGCGGCAAGGCGCTGCTTCTGATCGAAAACCAGGCTGGCCGTTTCGGTTCGACGCCGGAAGAACTGGTGCAAATCCGCCGGCTTTGCGACGATCCGGAACGGGTCGGGTTTTGCCTGGATACGTGCCACGCCTTCGCTTCCGGGTTGTGGAACGGGCGGAATTGGGCCGAGCTGGAGGAGCGGGGCGGGGAACTGGACTTTTTTGATCACGTCAAGATTGTTCATCTCAATGATTCCCGTTATCCGTCCGGATCCCGCCGGGACGCCCACGCCAACATCGGTTTGGGCATGATCGGAAGCGCTTCACTGGCGGAAGCGGTCCGCTCGCTGGCGCGCCGCGGAATCCCCTTCGTCCTGGAAACGCCGGAGTCCCCGGCGCTGCCGCTCCATGCGGAAATGAATCGGGTAAAGGAGTTTGCCGATGATTAACGTGTATTTGGACGACTGGCGCAAGTGCCCGCCCGGGTTCGTGCTTGCACGGACGGCGGAAGAGTGCATTCTGCTGCTGGAGGAGTGCGAGGTGAACATTTTGTCCCTCGATCACGACCTGGGGCCGGGCCAGCCGACGGGTTACGACGTGGCGCTCTATGTCGCGCAGACCGGCAGGTACCCGCGTGAGATCTACCTGCACACGTCCAGCGACTGGGGGCGCTCCCGGATGTTCCAGGTGCTGTACCAGAACCGGCCGGACGGGGTGAAGGTGCACATGTACAGCATGCCGGAGGATGTGCTCAGGCGGGTAGCGGAAAAAAAGGCGGAACGGGAGTAGGGCGGCGGAGGTGTCCGAAACGATTTGCTTGCTTGGCATCTGCAATTCGCATAGGAGACGGCCAACCGGGATCGAGTTATCGGCATAATGCCGCTAACTCATCGCGGACAAGGCGCTTTCGGCCTGAATTAAAGGCAAAATGCCGCGAACTCCCCTGCAATGGATTGAAGTTTCTTCCGGGAATCGCTACAATGGAAGTGCGTGGAAATCAATGCCGGATGAACCGGAGGTTCTCCGGCACAACACATGTCATTTCGATTTCGGGAATGGGGAAGCATGCGAAAAAAACGGATCATCGCTGCCGGTTTGGTCGTCATCGCTGTTGCCGTCTTCCTCGTTTGTATTCCGTTGATCAAACTGACGCACATGAGCAGCCACTATGAACTGTATGGATCGTACGTCGTTTTTCCGGGTGAGACCGAAGCGGCCGATACGACATCGGTTCGGCTCGCGACCCAATCGGAGCAATACCGGAACGGAGACCTGAAAATCACGAACGTGCTGTACTATCCGGGGTTATTGCAATTGTCTTTCGGCGTCATTTTCGATCAGGGCAAGGATCGGCAGTATGACGTCAAGGTGATCGACAACGAAGGACGGATCGTGGCGGGCGATTTGCGGGTCGTTTCCGGCGGGGAGCGCATCTACGCGAAAGTTTTGCAAAAACTCAATTTCCAATTGGAACAACCGCTTGCGGAACAAGCGGTATACACCATTGTCATCCAGGATGACAAGGGCGAACGGGCGGGAAGTTTGGACTTTGCCCGGGAATGAGCGTACCATGCTGCCCCGGCGGTCGGGGATGGATTATTTTGGCGAATGGTGATAAAATGGAATTACATGGCAAAGCATGCCTGGACGGATTTTACCGGGACAGCCGGCGCGATCCCGTCGGGCATGCGTTGCCGGAATCTAAGCGGTCGGCCTCCCGGTGAAGGAGGCTTTTTTCGTGGTGAGGGAGGATCGGTACAAAATCATCGGCGTGCTGGGCGAGGGCGGCATGGGCACCGTCTACCTCGCCGAAGACCGCAGACTGCCGGGCAAAAAGTGGGCAATCAAGGAGATCCGCGATGGAGCGCCCGGATCGTGGGCGTTGCGCGAAGCGGCGGCGCTCGCCGGGCTTTCCCATCCCGGATTGCCGCAAGTCGCCGACTATTTCGAGTCTGAAGACGGCAAGCGCGGCTATCTTGTGATGGAACACATCGAAGGGGAAACGATGGAGGAGCGGTTTGTGCGGAACGGCCGGAAGGCGGATGCGGCCGCGGCGGTCCGCTGGGCTTTGCAGCTGTGTGACGTGCTCGGCTATTTGCACGGCATCCGGCCCCATCCGGTCATCCACCGCGACCTGAAGCCGTCCAACGTGCTCATCACGGCCCAGGATCGGGTGGTGCTGATCGATTTTGGCATCTCCCGGCTCGAAAAAGGAACGGGACAAGACACGGTCCGTCTCGGCACGATCGGGTTTGCGGCTCCGGAACTGATCGCCCGCGGCCGGACCGATCCGCGCAGCGATCTGTATTCCCTCGGCGCGGTGTTGTTTTATTTGCTCAGCGGAGGGCGCCATCCGTCGGTTTTGGCCCGGCCGGCGGCGGAAGAACTGGCGGAGGCGCCGCCCGGCCTGAGGCAGATCGTCGGGAAATTGCTGGACCCGGATCCCGAGCGCCGGTACCCCGACGCGGAAAGCGTGAAGGCGGCGCTAAAGACGGTCATGGCCGAGTTGGCCCGGATGGAGGCCGGAGGGGAACAGCCGGGGACGGGCGGTGCCGGGCGCAAACGGCTGGTGGCCGTGTTGAGCCTGTATCCCGGTGCGGGCTCGACGGTGGCCGTCCTGGCGATGGCGGCGCTGATGGCCCGCCGCAACGTGTCCCATGCGGTGCTTGAACATCCCGCGGCGGAGCCGGTGCTGGACGGCTGGCTCGATCCGGCGGTGCTGGACGGTCGGGAAGGCGGCACGCTGTGGCTGACGGCCGGACGCCTGCGCGAACGGTTTGGCGAATGGAACGAAACGGTCCAGCTGCAGGCGCTTCTGGAAGCCGACGCGCAGGTGATCGTGGCGGATTTGTCCCACGGGTGGGAGGAACGTACGGCCGAACGCCTGTTGGCGCTGGCCGACGAAACCGTCATCGTTGCCGGTTCGCGAAGCATTCCGCTGGCGAGCCGTCCCGTTCAGGAACATTTGGGCAAGGCGGCGTTCTGGCTGGAGACGGGGCGCTCCGTCACGCTGTTTTGGAACGGTGCCTCGGTTCAGCCCGATTCGCGGGTCGAACAGCCCCCTTTTCGTACGGTCGTTCGGCTGCCCCTTTGTCCGGCCTTGCCGATTTGGGAAAGCAGCGGAAACCCCGGGCGTTTGCCGAATGATCCGGAACTGCGGCCGTGGCTCGATCGGATTGACGCTTGGCTGCTCGGCCTGTGCGCCGCCTGGCGCATTCCCGTGGGAACGGGTAGAAAGCGGAAATCGCTCATCTTTTGGAAAAAGGGAATTGACAACCTTTTGCCGGACCTTGTATGATGAAGCCAATCCAATATCCCATCAAATGCGGAAGCACCGCTTGGACAGACGCGATCTGTCCGGGCGGTGCTGTTTGCTTTTTTGGAACGAAAGGAGGATGGACGTTGCGATTGATCGTGGCCGATTCCGACACGGACTATGCCCGCATGCTGGCGCGCGCGATCCGGGAATCGGATTGGCACCGGAAAGTGACGGTCGTGCTGGCGGTCGGCAGGGAAGGAACGGATTTGCCGGCACCAGGGACGGACGGGGATGCGGTATTGGCGGATGCGGCAATCATCAAAAAAATGGTGGAGCGGGGGGACGGCGGAACCCTCGTTTGCCTCGCCGAAGAGCGGGAGACGGCGGAACTCGTCCTGGACGGGAGATCCGTTCCCTGTCTGTTCAAATACCAGCCGGTGCATGACCTGATGACGCAGCTGATGGAGCGGGTATCCGCGCCGGCAGCGGGGGTGAAGAGCAGTGCGTCCGCCTGCCGGGTCATCGCCGTTTACTCCGCGTCGGGCGGAGCGGGCAAAACGACGTTCGCCGCCGGCCTCGCCGATTGGCTGGCGGCCGCGGGGAGGCGCGTGGTGTGCCTGAACATGGAGCGGATTCCCGGCTTTCCGGGCGGTGCGCCGGACGGCTCCCGGCGGTTTGCCAGAATGCTTTATCACCTGCGCAGGGAAGAACACAACGCGCTTCTGTCGCTGGCCGTCCGGCATCCGGAGGGGGGTTACGACCGGTTTCCGCCGACGGATCACGCCGAAGAATGGAGCGAGTACGGAGAGGAGGACATCCGGAGGCTTCTTTTGCTCCTGCGATCATCCGGCAGGTGGGATGCGGTGGTGGCCGATTGCGACAGCTCCCTGACGGAACCCGTGAAAACGGTCATCCGACAGGCGGACGACGTTTTTTGGCTGGAAACGGATGACGAGACGGGGGCGTTCAAATCGGCGTTTGCCCTCAGGATGCTGGAAAGCGCGGGCGGGCAGACGGGAGCGGGAAACCGGTACGTGATCCCCGTGCCGTCACCCGTTGCCGGGATGTGGCCCGATTTTGCGGCTGCCTTGCGGAATTTGGGCATCGGGGAGGAAGACGGCGATGAATGACCGGTACGCCGAGTTGAAGGAACGGGTGTTTCTCCGGTTGGAGGAACATCCCCACATGAGTGACGAAGAGCTGAGGTCGCTGATCGACGGCATCGTGTTCAGCACCGGGTCGGGCGAATACGTGCCCACCGAAGAGCGGATCCGGCTCGCGGAGCGGCTGTTCAACGCGTTCCGGGGACTCGACGTGCTGCAACCGCTGGTGGACGATCCGGCCATCACCGAGGTGATGATCAACGGCGCGAAACATATTTTCATCGAAAAAGGCAACGGCATCGAGCGTGCGGAGGTGACCATCGAAAGCGAGGAAAAGCTGTTCGATCTCATCCAGATCATGGTCGGCAAAGTGAACCGGGCCGTCAACGAAGCGAATCCGATCGTCGATGCGCGGCTGCCCGACGGTTCGCGGGTCCACGTCGTGCTTCCTCCCGTGGCGCTGTCCGGCCCGACGGTGACGATCCGGAAATTTCCCGCCAGCCCCTATACGCTGGAGCAACTCATCGAACGCGGTCTCATGGGCGAAGATGCCGGCGAACTGCTCCGTCGCCTGGTGCGGGCCCGCTACAACGTGTTCATCGCCGGCGGCACCGGTTCGGGCAAGACGACGCTGCTCAACGCGCTGGCCCGGCACATCGATCCCGGGGAACGGGTCGTCACCATCGAAGATTCCGCGGAACTGAAAATTCGCGGCATCGCCAACCTCGTTTCCCTGGAAACCCGCAACGCCAATGCCGAAGGGAAAGGGAAGATCGACATGCGCGACTTGATCCGCGCTTCCCTCCGGATGCGGCCGGACCGCATCATCGTCGGCGAAGTGCGCGGCGCGGAAGCCTATGACATGCTGCAGGCGATGAATACCGGCCATGAGGGGTCGTTGAGCACGGGCCATGCGAATTCGGTGAAGGACATGCTGTACCGGCTCGAAACGATGGTGCTGCTCGGCATCCAAATTCCGCTGGAAGCGATCCGCCGGCAAATCTGTTCCGCGATCGACGTCATCATCCACTTGTCCAAACACCGGGACGGGGTTCGGCGGGTCGGGGAAATCAGCGAACTGGATGACATCGCGGCCGGCGAGATCCGGTTGAATCCGTTGTTTCTCCTGGAACGGACGCCTGGCGGCGGCATGCGGCTCGTCCCGACGGGAAACCCGATGAAACGGGTTCACAAGCTGGCGAAGGCGGGATTGACATGAAAGGGATCGGATTCGGACAAAGCGGGGCGGCCGCGGACGGGCATCGCACGGTCGGCGGCAAGCGGGAATCCGGGGCAGGCGTGAAGGCAAGGAGCAAGGCGGCATTCCGGACGAATGCAGCGTTCGCGGCGGGATGGCGAGCGAAGACGGCGGGATTATTGATCGGTGCCTCGTTGGCGGCGGGGATCGGGTATCTGTTCTACAAGTCGTGGCTGGCGTCCATCTTTCTGATGCCGTTCGGATGGCTGGCCGTGCCGGGCATGCAGGGATGGCTGTCCGTCAGACAGAGACGGTTTTTGGCCGGACAATTTCGCCAGTTTCTGTACGCGTTTTCGACTTCGCTGTCGGCCGGACGGTCGGTGGAGAACGCCCTGCTCGCAGCCGAGCGGGATCTCGCCATGATCGATCCGTCGGGAAAATCGCTTTTGTTCCGGGAACTTTCGGCGATGAACGGGCAAATCCGCAACGGGCTGTCCGCGGAGAAGGCCTTCGCCCGGTTTGCGGAGCGGGTGCCGATCCAGGAAGCCGCGCAATTTTCCGCCGGTTTTTCCCTGTGCAAGCAGACCGGCGGCGACCTGGTGGAGCTCGTCCGAAGAAGCGCCGCCCTGATCGGGGAGAAAATCGAGATGCAGCAGGAGATGGAAGCGATCACCGCCCAGAAGCGTTTCGAAGCGAAGGCGATGGCGGCCATTCCCTTCGCGTTGATCGCCTTCCTGGCCTTCGGCTCCCCCGACTACATGGCTCCGCTGTATGGCGGGATGGGGCGGCTGATCATGACGGCGGTGTTGCTCCTGCTGGCGGGTTGCCACGTCTGGATCAGCCGGTTGATGCGCCTGGAGGTGTAGCCGTTGGGAAACCGATTGCGCATGCGCATGCTGTTTCTCCATGAATTCCGGCGGGAGGAAAGCGAAGCGGCCCTGCGCGGATTCGTGCGCAGGATGTATGCGGAAACCGGCGTCGTCGCCCTTCTTCTCGCCGCGCTCGCCGTCATCGGCGAATTCGGCGCCGCATCCTCCGTCGCCCTCCTGCTGCTTGCCGCGGCGTATCCGCTGCTCAAAATCCGGCAGCTGGACAAGGCGATCAGCGACCGAAAACGGATGATTCTGCTGGAACTGCCGGTTTTCGTGAACAAGCTGCAACTGATGCTGCAGGCCGGGCTGACGCTGCACGCGGCTTTCCTGCGGGCGGCGGAGACGGAAACCGATAGCGGCCGGCCGGACCATCCGTTCGGACGGCAGCTCGCCATCGCCGTCAGCCAGCTGAACAACGCCATGCCGCTCGGCCAGGTGCTGGAGCTGCTGTCCCGGCGCTGCGGCATGCAGGAAGTGACCTTTTTTACGACGGCGCTGCAGATGAACGCCCGGAGAGGAGGTGACGAACTGGCAGCGGCCCTCGGACTGATGTCCCGCGAACTGTGGGACAAACGGAAGGCCGCCGTGCGGGCGCTGGCGGAGGAAGCTTCGGCCAAAATGCTGTTTCCCCTCATGTTCATCTTTCTGGCAGTGCTCATCGCCGCCGGAGCGCCGGCCCTATTGCTGATGAACGGTTAGGAGGTGAATGTACCATTGGCGATCGCAAAATGGCCAACGTGGCGGAATTGGACTCGGCTGTTGCGCGACGACCGGGCCATCGGCACGCTGGAAATCATCCTGATCGTGGCGGTGATTGTCGTCATCGCCCTGGCGTTCCGCAAGTGGATCATCGCCTGGATCGAAAAATTGTTCCAGGATTCCAACGACGATCTGATCGATACGAGCAACCGGTCCGTCAACGTGCCGCAGGTGCCTTGATCCGGAGCGATTCCGGCAAATTCGTGCTGGAAGCCGCCCTGCTGTTTCCGTTTGTCGTGACGGCAACCGTTGCCCTCGTTTTTCTCGGCCTGTTTGCCGGCGTGCAGAGCACGGCGCTGTCCGCCGCAGGCCTTGCCGCGGACAGGGCTGCCTTCGCGTGGGACAACAGCCACAAAAATCCGGTGACCGGATCGTTTCTGCCGGGCCGATACGACGGTCTGTACTGGCGGCTCACCGACGATTTCCCGTCATCGGCGCTGTCCGCCCGGAAGATGGAAGCGGCCCTTGCCACGATCGGTGCCTTCGCCGGCAAGGAAAGCCGTTACGAGAACGCCGTCTGGCGCCGGAAAGTGTCCGTCGAAGCGGCGGCGGCTTTCGCGGCGCCGGACGTTCTTCCGGCCATCGGGCGCGCGGAGCGCACTGTGCAGCGGTCCGAGGCGATCGTCACCGACCCGGTGGAATGGGTGAGAACGGTGGACACCGTCAAGCTTTACTGGCCGATGGTGGAACGATTCGTCACGCCGCAGGAAGCGGAACGGATGGTGGAGGAGTTTCGCCTGCGGCCGGATGGCGGGCGGGAGGCGCCGGCTTTCCGCAGACACGAGGATGCGGTGAAGTATTTGCAGCAATTGGTCGGCGGCATCTTCAAGCGGATTGATACGGAGGAAGTGGGTCATCGCCGGGATGTCGAAGCCTACGACCGCCACGGCGTCGCCCATCATGCCTACCTCGGCACGAAGGACATCGGCGATGTGCGCGATCAGTTTTTGAAAGACGAGGAACTGCTCCGGAAAGGGATGGTGAAAGGGGCCGTCTGGCATTTTTTCCGCCGGGCGGACACCGGGGCCATCGGGCCGTCGGACAAGCTGCGCAAAGAGCTGGAAAAAAGGGGGATCGTCATTGTCATCCATGAATGACCGGGGATCGGTGTCCCTGTACGCCGTGATCGTGCTCGTTCCGATCGTGCTGTTTCTCGGGTTTCTGTTCGATCTTGCCCGTTACCGCGCCGCCGACAAGATGGCCGAACAGCAGACGAAGGCGGCGGTCCGCTCGGTGCTCTCCGGCTATGACCGGACGCTGAGGGAAGAGTACGGACTGTTCGGGCTTGCCGCCGGAGAGGAAGAACGGTTGGCGATGGCCGGGATGTCTTTCGCGCAAACCGGCGGCGGATTTTCCGCCGTCAGCCCCCGTCTGGTGGAACTTGCCGCGGAACCGGTTTACTTCCTGGCGGATCATCGCCTGTTTCGCCGGCAAATATTGGAGGAAATGAAGGTGAAGGGGGCGGTGGAGTTCACCCGCAGGGTGTTCGACAACATGAAAAAACAGGCGGAAGACATGGAAAAGTCGGCCAGAACGGCGGAATGGAGCGAAGAGGTCGAAAAACTTCTGCAGGACAGGGAGGAGGCCCTGCGGAACGCCTATCGTGCCGTGGAACGGATGGATGCATTTTTCCGCCAAGGGTATGCCATTCTTTCCGCTCCGCCGCCGCTGCCTCCCGAACCGCCGGCACCTGCGGAAGGCGGAGGTCCCGTGCAGGCCGGGCCGTTGCCGGTTTACAATCCCTATACCGGCGCCATGACGGTGTTCTACGCCTTGCAAAGCCAGCTGGACGCGCTGCGCGAACAGCTGCGGCAGGCGGAACATGCGGAGGAGCGCATCCGGTCCGCCATGGATGACGAAGACGGCGATTTGCTGGCCGGGGTTTCCCTGCTTGGCCATGCGTTCTACGAACGTTACGCCCTCGATGCCGGCCATCCCGTTTCCCTGTTCGGGTCGGCGGCGATGAGGGCCAACGCGGATCCGTACAACTGGACGAACGATTTGTCTTTTGATGCCGCGTTCCAATCGTTTTTCACGCGCATTTCCGCCGAGGAGACGGCCAGGCGGGCCGGCGTCGAAGATTTGGAGAAGCGGAAGGAGAAGCAAAGAGGAGAAGTCCGGAAACAGTTGGACAAGGTGAAGGACGCCCTGTCCAAACAGGTTTGCACGTCGGAACAGGAGCAGCTTTACGGGCGATTGGCGGAACTTTACGGGGATTATCTCCAATACAACACCGCTGAAGAGGGGACGGGGCTCGCGCCCGATCCGGCCGCCATTGTGTACACGACGCCCGAAAAGTCCCACAAGAGCGCGCTTCTCCTGTTGCGCAACCTGTCCGGCATTTTGGCGGCGATCCGCGATGAAGCGCTGGTCAATGAATACGTCATGCTGTATTTCGGAAACCGGACAACCGGACTGGACGGTCAGCCGCTCATGGAAAGCGTCAACCGGCATCCGCTGAAACAGGAAGCCGAGTATGTGTTGTACGGGCTCGGCAGTTGCACGGCGAATCAGGCGGCGGCCCAGGCGGAACTGTTCGCCGTAAGGTTTGCCATCCGGACGTCGGAGGCGCTGGTCGATGTGCGCAAGGCGGCCGCCGGTTCACCGATGCTCGTGCTTCTGACGGCTGCAGCGGAAGGCGCGGCCAAGGCATATGCGGACATGGAGCGGCTTTTGGACGGGCAGTCCGTTCCCGTTTTCCAACGGCTGCCCAACCTGAGAATGGGATACGCCGACTATTTGCGGGCGTTTCTTGCGCTCCATTCGGACGAAACAAAGAAAATGGCCAGAATCCAGGCGTTGATCGAATTGAACACGGGCATCCGGCTGACGGAACGGGCGGCCTACGTCATGGCCGTTTCCCGCAGCGAACTCGATTTGTACCTGTTTCCGGCTGTTGCCCGCCGTCTGCTTGCCGATGCGGAAAAGGGAGAAGGCCGGTCCGTGTTCATCGTGAAGCGGGCGGAGATGGCCTATTGACCGGGGGTGACGGAATGAGAAAGTGCGAAACGGATCCCGCTTTCGGAGCGATGCAGGACGATTGGACGACAGGTGCGGAGGATGGAAAAACGGTGCGGACAATACCGGCCGGGGGCATGAGCGGCCCGGCAGGCAGACGGGGCGGATTGTGGCAGGCAAGACGGAAGGATCCGGGCGGAGACCAAGGATCGCTCACCCTCGAAGCGGCCGTCATGCTGCCGGCGTTCGTCACCATCCTGCTCGCCTTTTCCATGCTCATCCGCATTGTCATGGTGGAGACCGCCCTGCAAAGCGTGGCGTCCGACAGCGTCAAGCAACTGTCCGGCATATGGCTGCCGTTCGAAGAACAGCTCAAAGAGGCGGGTTCCGCCTACGGAAAGCTGGATCCGGAAGGATGGAGCCTCATCCCCGAACCGGTGAAGCCGCTGCTGAACGGGTTCGGCAACTGGCGCGGATTGGCCGACGAAGCGTTGCAGCGGGCGTTGTCCGCGGGTTTGACGCCGGCCGTCAGGGCGGGCGTCCCCGAAGCGTGGCGAGGCAGGCTGATTGATCCTGACCGGATTCGCGTGGAAGAAGTGGCCGTTCCCCATGTCAACGATCACGAGATGCGATTCGGATTCACGGTCGTCTATGAGATGCCCGTGTCGCTTCCTTTTTACCAGCGGACGCTGGTCATTCGCAAAAGCGCCTATGAGCGGGTGTGGTACGGCATATGATGTCCGTCCGGAACCCGTTATCCCGGTGAAGGAGGGTTTGGAACATGACCATCGCAATATGCCTGGCCGCAGCCGCCCATACGATGTTTGCCCTTGTGACGGATGTCGTCGCGCGGAGAATCCCGAATTTGTGGAACCTGGCTGCGGCCCTGGCCGGACTGGCGGTTCACGGGGCGGCAGGCGGTTGGAAAGGGCTGGCCGCCTCGCTGACGGGCGGTTTCGTCCTGCTTGTCGCCACCGTTCCCCTGCAGTTCGCCGGAGCCGTCGGCGGCGGCGACGTCAAATGGTTCGCCGCCCTCGGCATCTGGACGGGCGCCGGGTTCGCCTTGCAGACGTTGCTGTACGCCATCCTGGCAGCCGGCTTGCTGGCCTTCATCCACTTTCTGGCGGCAGGTACGTTGCGGACGATCCTTGAGCGCTGGTGGGTTGCCGGATGGCTGGCGGCGGCGGGACGAAGCCCGGTCATGCTCCTGCAGGCGAAGCGCGGGTCGGAACGCAAAGAAATGCCGATGATGGTTGCCGTGTTGCCGGCGATCGGGCTGGCGGCGTGGCAATGGTGGCGGGAAGGAGGCGGATGGTGGTGACGGCCATGCACATGAACGGATTGGAATGGGACGTGGAGTACGGAACGACCGTCCACTTGCGACTGACCCTTGATCCGGAAACGTGGGGCAGATTGGTTCCGTACCAACTGCGGATGATGCAGGAGCAGACGATGGGCGGACGGCTGCTCCCCGTGAAGGCCGGCGAGGAAAACGGCCGGATCGTGCTCCACTACGAGCTGGCCGGCAACCGCCGGCTCGTGCAACGGCTTTATGCCGAACCGCCCTCCGTCCGCATGGCGGTGGAATTGGCCCACACGCTCGTGCGCACGGTGGCCGGATGCCAAGCGTGCATGCTTCAGGAGACGGGATTTTTGCTGCACGAAGATTTCGTCTATGCCGGCCGGAAGCCGACGGATTTCAAACTTTGCTATCTGCCGGTTGAAGGGGCCATGGAAGGGCGGGCCATGCCGCCGGTGGCGCATCAATTGCGGCTTCTCCTCCTGCGGGTGCTGGCTTCCGTCAAGGAACCGTTGCCCGCCGGAATGGCATCGGTGTTCGGTCTGCTGAGTCAGGAAACGTATTCCGTGGCGCATCTGGAACAGGCGTTGCGCAAGCTGCGGTTCGGCGGGACGGCGCCGGACGCGGGTGATCGCGAACGCCATGGCGGGAGGAAATCCCGAAATACCGGCGCTCTCCGCCGAATCGCCGACTGGTTGCGGACAGGAGGGGAGAAAACGAAGGAAAAGGAAAGCAGCATGCTCATCCGCAAGCGGGAACGTCCGCCCGACAAACGTGCCGCAGACGGGGACAGGACGGGGCTCTTGATTCGGCCCGGAGAAATGGAATCCGCCGTCGGTTCGGCAGCCGCGAGGCTCGTGATTGTGAACGGCGAGCGTACGGAAGCGGCGGTGATGGAAGGGGAACGGTTCCTGATCGGGCGGAATGCGGGAAGCGTTCATTACGTCATCGAGCGGGAAGAGGTTTCCCGCATCCATTGCGAAATCGTCCGCGCTGACGACGGATTTGAGGTGACGGATCTCGGATCGCTGAACGGTACGTTGCTCAACGGCCAACCGATGCTGCCGTTCAAACCGTATCCGTTCCGACCGGGCGATGTGCTGCAGGTCACCGGCACGACGGTGCGTCTGGCGGAAGAGGGGGAGTCGGTTCCCGAAGCGACGGATTGGTCCGAGTCATTCCGGAAATCCCGAAGGAAAGATGCCGGCCGGTGGTTTTCGTCGCGCGGACACGCTTGAGCGATGGATGCCCAATCACGGCCATGCAAACCAACGGGCCGTCGTTGCCGGACTGCATATGCATCCGAAACGAAGGCCCGTATCTTTGTGGTCTCCTCGGTGACGGACAGCCCGTCGTGCACGGCTTGGCGGCGAAAGTTTCGCCGATTCGGGCACAAGGCGGCTTGTCTTGCCCTTTATTCCGGCCTGCTGCCGCCGGTTTGTCCGTCGTCCGCATGCGCATCGTCATGCTGCCCGTCACCTTCGCCGGATTCGCCGCTTTCTTCTACCCGGGCGAGGCGGGCGGCGAGCTCGTCCCGCTTCGCCTCGATCGTCTCCCGTTTCTCCGTGCTGACGGCGGTGAACCGGCGTTCGAGCGCCCATTCGCAATGTTCCAGTGCCGATTCGAGAAAGCCGAAATGTTCCTTGACGAGCGCGGCGTGGTAGAACGCTTCCGGGAACTTGGCGTTCCGGTCCATCAACGCATCGGCCAGCTCCCTGGCTTCTTCCCACTCTCCGCGAAGGATGCGGGTGGCAAGCAGGTTGTCCAGAATGACGTCGTCCGAGTCGTTGTAATCGTACGCTTCCAGATTGTAGGCGAGCGCCTTGTCGAGATCGCCCTGTTCCAGATACATATAGCCGAGGCTGCCGTACAGCATCGTGTTTTGCATCTTGCCGTGCAGTTCCTCCAACATGGCTATCGCATCGCTCAGATGCCCCTGCTTCCAGCGGATGAGCGCCTCCGTGATGGTGACGTTCAGTTCCAGTTTGTCGGCGCCCGGCATTTGGCGGACCGTCCGGATCGTTTCGTCCGCCTTGTCGATCTGGCCGTCCTTCAGCAGCATGTACGCGTAGCTGGCCATGATGGCAGGTTGCTTCCGGTTCATCCGGACGGCCTGTTCGAGCAAATTGACGGCCGTCTTCGTATCGCCGCGGGCGCCGGCTTCCTGGGCTTTGCTGGCGAGCAGGTTGGCGCGGTTCGACCAGCTGGCATAACCGATCAGGGCTGCGATGACGACCAGGCCGAGCAGCCAATGGACTTGAAACCCAAAATAGACCAAGAGGGCGGCAATGAGCAGCGGAATGAGTTTTTGTACGTTCAAGGTCGGAACCTCCGTTTGCTTGTCACGGCATTTTGCAAAAAAGTATAACAAAAGGTTGGCATCGGCGTAAAGCGAACGCGGCGAGCGGAACCGGTCGGCCGGCATGCCGTGTGAAATCGTTCACGCCGAACTTGTGAGATGGGTTACTTCGTGAGCGGCGGGAAATTCGTAAGATGACCGTAGGAGAAAGATTTCAGGCTGAACTGCACAAAGGTATGTGAAAATTATCACGAGCAGGGGAGGAACAGCCATTGTCACACGCATGCGGATGCCATCGCACCGATGGCCAAAAGTTGCATCACATCAAGGAAGCCATCGAACGTTTCAAGCACATGAGGGGAGCCCTGATTCCCGTTCTGCACGAAGTGCAGGACACTTACGGTTATTTGCCGGAAGACGTGCTTCATCTCGTGTCTGAAGAACTGGACGTTCCGATGACGGATATTTACGGGGTTGCTTCGTTTTATTCCTTCTTCTCCCTGGAACCGAAGGGCGAGCACATCATTCGCGTCTGCATGGGGACGGCTTGTTACATCAAGGGCGCGCAAAGCCTGCTGGACCGCCTGAGCACGGAATTGCAGGTCAAAACGGGCGAAACGACGGCGGACGGAAAGTTTACGCTGGAAGCCACCCGGTGCCTGGGTGCCTGCGGACTTGCTCCGGTGCTCACCGTCGGAGAAGACGTGCACGGACGGTTGATGCAGGGGGACATTCCGAAACTGATCAAAACGTACGCGGGGCCTGCGAAGGAGGGTGATCGGGCATGAAAACGGCGGAACAACTGCAACAAATCCGCAAAACGGCGTTTGAACGTCTGGCGGCCCGCGCTGCCCGGCCGGACGATTTTGGCCTGAAGGAAGCAAGGCGCTCCGTGATGGTGTGCGGCGGCACCGGCTGCACGTCCGGCGACTCGAAGAGCATCGTCGACGCCCTCGACCGTGCGCTGGCGGAGAACGGGCTGCAGGAACGGGTGGAAGTCGTCCGCACCGGTTGCTTCGGGCTGTGTGAACTGGGGCCGGTCATCATTGTCTACCCGGAAGGCGTGTTCTACAACCACGTGAAGACGGCCGACGTGCCGGAAATCGTGGAATCCCACCTGAAAAACGGCAAAGTGGTCACCCGCCTCATCTACAAGGAATCCCTCGATGAAAAAGGGCTGAAACCGCTGAACCAGGTGGATTTCTTCCGCAAGCAGCAGCGGGTCGCCCTGCGCAACTGCGGGCTCATCGATCCGACGGACATTGACGAATATTTGGCGGCGGACGGCTACAAGGCGCTGGAGAAGGTCGTCAATTCCATGACGCCGCACGAAGTCGTCGAAACGGTCAAAAAGAGCGGCCTGCGCGGCCGCGGCGGCGGCGGGTTCCCGACCGGCCTGAAATGGGAACTGACGGCCAAACCGCAAGCCGATCAAAAATACGTCATCTGCAACGCCGACGAAGGCGACCCGGGCGCATTCATGGACCGTTCCGTGCTGGAAGGCGACCCGCATTCGGTGCTGGAGGCGATGGCCGTTTGCGGATATGCCGTCGGGGCGACCCAGGGCTACATTTACGTGCGCGCCGAATACCCGATCGCCGTCGAACGGCTGTACACCGCCATCGTGAAAGCCCGTGACTACGGCCTGCTCGGCAAAAATCTGTTCGGCAGCGGTTTTGATTTCGACGTGGAAGTGCGGCTCGGCGCCGGCGCTTTCGTGTGCGGTGAAGAAACGGCGCTCATGAACTCCATCGAAGGAAAACGCGGCATGCCGCGCCCGAAACCGCCTTTTCCCGCCAACGAAGGGCTGTGGGGAAAACCGACGGTCATCAACAACGTGGAGACGCTCGCCAACATTCCGCCGATCATCCTGAACGGCGCCGAATGGTACGCGTCCATCGGAACGGAACGGAGCAAAGGCACGAAGGTGTTCGCCCTCGGCGGCAAGGTGGTCAACACCGGTCTCGTGGAAGTGCCGATGGGCACGACGTTGCGCGAAGTCATTTTTGAAATCGGCGGCGGCATTCCGAACGGCAAGAAGTTCAAGGCGGTGCAAACCGGCGGACCTTCCGGCGGCTGTCTGACGGAAGAACACCTGGACCAGCCGATCGATTACGACACCCTTACCGCCCTCGGTTCGATGATGGGCTCCGGCGGCATGATCGTCATGGACGAAAGCAACTGCATGGTGGACGTCGCCCGCTTCTATCTGGATTTCACCCGCGACGAATCGTGCGGCAAATGCACGCCGTGCCGGGTCGGCACGAAGCGGCTCCTTGAAATCCTCGAAAAAATCACCGAAGGCAAGGGCACGATGGAAGACCTGGACGAACTGGAACGGCTGTCGATCCAAATCAAAAACACGTCGCTGTGCGGCCTCGGCCAGACGGCGCCGAACCCGGTGCTGTCCACGCTGCGTTATTTCCGGGACGAATACGTCGCGCACGTGCGGGACAAAACATGCACCGCCGGCGTCTGCCGCTCGATGCTGACGTTCTCCATCATCGAAGACCTGTGCCGCGGATGCAGCCTGTGCGCAAGGCGCTGCCCGGCAAATGCCATTTCGGGCCAGCTGAAGCAGCCGTACACGATCGACCAAAACGCTTGCATCAAGTGCGGGCTCTGCCTGGAAAGCTGCAAATTCAACGCCATCGTCAAAGCATAAGCGGGAGAGGTGAAAGGAATGGAAACGTTCAACATTGTCATCGACGGCATGGAAGTAGAGGTCGAGCGGGGCGAAACGGTGCTGGAGGCGGCCCGCAAAATCGGCATCGACATTCCGACCCTGTGCCATCTGAAAGGCGTTCACGAACCGTCCAGCTGCCGCGTCTGCGTCGTGGAGGCCGGCCCGAAGCTGATCGCGTCCTGCACGCTCAAGGCGGAACCCGGCATGCAAATCCGGACGAACACGGCGAAAGTGCGGGAAGCGCGACGCACCGTCATCGAGCTGCTCCTGTCCGACCACAAGCGGGAATGCACGAGCTGCATCCGCAGCGACAATTGCCGTTTGCAGGATTTGGCCGGCCAGCTCAACGTCCGGGACGTCCGGTATGCGGGCGAACACGCCCGATCGACCATCGACGTTTCGTCGCCGTCGATCATGCGGGATGCGGAAAAATGCATCCTGTGCGGACGTTGCGTCAGCGTCTGCGGCGACGTCCAGACGGTGCACGCCATCGGTCTCGCCGGCCGCGGATTCACCACCTCGGTAAGCCCGGTCTATAACCGCGCCCTCGGCGACTCCGTCTGTGTCAATTGCGGCCAGTGCGTCATGGTGTGCCCCGTCGGCGCCCTGAGCGAACGGGAAAACATCGCCGACGTCTGGCGGGCGCTGGCGGATGATTCGAAGTTCGTCATCGTCCAGACGGCGCCGGCCATCCGGGTGGCGCTGGGCGAAGAATTCGGCATGCCGCCGGGCTCCCGGGTGACCGGCAAAATGGCGGCCGCGCTGCGCCGCCTCGGCTTCGACCGGGTGTTTGACACGAACTTCGGCGCCGACATGACGATCATGGAAGAAGGCACGGAACTTGTCAGCCGGCTCACGAGCGGCCAAAACTTGCCGCTCATGACGAGCTGCTGTCCGGGCTGGGTGAAGTTTGTCGAGCACTATTTCCCGGACATGTTGGACAATCTGTCCACGTGCAAATCCCCGCACGAGATGGAAGGGGCCATCATCAAGAGCTATCTGGCCGGGAAACTCGGCATCGATCCGAAATCGATCGTCGTCGTCTCCATCATGCCCTGCACCGCCAAAAAGTTCGAAAGCAGCCGCGAAGAACTGGCCCATAATGCGATGCAGGATGTGGACATCGTGCTGACGACGCGGGAGCTTGCCCGCATGATCAAGGAAGCGGGCATCGATTTCAACCGCCTGCCCGATGAAGACTTCGACAACCCGATCGGCCACGGGTCCGGCGCCGCCGCCATCTTCGGCGCAACCGGCGGCGTGGCGGAAGCGGCGCTCAGGACGGTCCATGAAATCGTGTCGGGCGAAACGCTGGAGAAAGTCGACTTCGAACAGGTGCGCGGCCTGGAAGGCATCAAGCAATCGGAGATCGAGCTGCCGGGCGGCCGGAAGGTGAAAACCGCCGTCGTGCACGGCCTCGGCAACGCCCGCAAGTTGATGCAAATGGTGCGGGAAGGCGCGGTCGATCTCGATTTCATCGAAGTGATGGCGTGCCCGGGCGGCTGCGTCGCCGGCGGCGGCCAGCCGATCATCACCGACACGTACCGCGACATGGATATCCGTGCCGTGCGGGCGAAGGCCATCTATGAGGAAGACAAGGATTTGCCGATTCGTCAGTCCCACAAAAACCCGCATGTCAAACAGCTTTATGAAGAATACTTCGGCGAACCGAACGGGCATTTGGCCCATGAGTTGCTGCACACCCATTACAAACCGCGGAGCCGGTTTTGACGGCGAACCGGGAGCGGGCTTGCCGGCAAGCGGTCCGGTGCCGGCATGCGGACCGGACCGGACGGTCAACCGCCCAAAGTGCCGGGCATGGCCGCCGGATTGAGCCGGATCGGTTTCCAATCAACATGAACAAACGGGAGGGATCGGGATGCGAACGGGCAAAGACGTGCCTTTCATTTCCGACGGCGAAATCAGGAACAGCCTGGAAACGGCCAAGGTGCTCAAAAACGACCGAACGGCCGTGAATGCCATTCTCGAGAAGGCGAAACTGGCTCAAGGATTGACCCACCGGGAAGCCGCCGTGCTGCTGGAAATCGACGATCCCGACCTGGAACGGGAGCTGTTCCGGGCCGCCCGGGAAGTCAAGATGCGCATTTACGGCAACCGCATCGTGCTGTTCGCGCCGTTGTACGTGAGCAATTATTGCGTCAACGAATGCGCCTATTGCGGCTACAAACATTCCAATGATTCATTCCCCCGCAAGCGGCTTTCGATGCAGGAACTGGCCCGGGAAGTGGAAATTTGGAATCGATGGGCCACAAACGGCTGGCACTGGAGGCGGGTGAAGATCCGGTCAACTGCGACCTGGATTACATCCTCGAATGCATCCGGACGATCTACGGCCTGAAATTTGCCAACGGCAGCATTCGCCGGATCAACGTCAACATTGCCGCCACGACGGTGGAAAATTACCGGCGGCTCGCGGAGGCGGAAATCGGCACTTACATTCTGTTCCAGGAAACGTACCATCGGCCGACCTACGAAACGTTGCACCGCAAAGGGCCGAAACGCGACTACGCCTGGCACACCGAAGCGATGGACCGGGCGATGGAGGGCGGCATCGAAGACGTCGGCCTCGGCGTTCTGTACGGTTTGTACGACTACAAGTACGATACCGTGGCGATGCTGATGCATGCGGAACATCTGGAGGAGAAATTCGGCGTCGGGCCGCACACCGTTTCGGTGCCCAGACTCCGCGCCGCGGAAGGCGTAACGCCGGAAACGTATCCTCACCTGGTGGATGACGACGCCTTCCGGCGAATCGTGGCCGTGCTGCGCCTTTCCGTGCCGTACGCCGGGATGATTTTGTCAACCCGGGAGGAGCCGGATTTCCGCGACCAGGTGATCGATCTCGGCATCTCGCAAATCAGCGCGGGTTCTTCCACCGGAGTCGGCGGTTACTACCGGGATCATGCCGGCCTGGCGGCTGACGCGGGAGAAGACAAACCGCAATTTGAGGTCGGGGATCACCGGTCTCCGCGGGAAGTGCTGAAAAGTCTGTGTGCGAAGGGTTACCTGCCGAGCTATTGCACGGCCTGCTACCGGGAAGGGCGGACCGGCGACCGGTTCATGGCGCTGGCCAAATCGGGGCAGATCGCCAACATTTGCGGCCCGAACGCGATCGTGACGTTCAAGGAATATTTGCAGGATTACGGCGACGACGAACTGAAGGCGATCGGCGAGCGGGCGATCCGGGAAAACCTGGAGCAAATTCCGCGTCTGGCGGCGCGCAGGCTCACCGAAGACATGCTGGCTCGCATCGAGAAGGGCGAGCGGGATTTGCGCATTTGATCGAACGGGACGTGTCCCGGCAATCACCGGGAGGCAAACGATGCACGATGGGAGGCATGAAAGATGGGCATTTCAACGCCGCGCGGCAACCGGACGCACATCGCCATCTTCGGCAGGCGCAACGCCGGCAAATCGACGCTTTTGAACGCCATTACGGGGCAAGCCGTCTCCCTCGTGTCGGACATCCCGGGAACGACCACCGATCCGGTCAGCAAGCCGATGGAAATGCCGGGCATCGGTCCGGTCATGTTGATCGACACGGCCGGCATGGACGATGAAGGCGTCCTCGGCGATATGCGCGTCAGACGGACGCGGCAGGTGATGGACAAGACGGATCTGGCCCTGCTCGTCGTGCATGCCGGGCAGACGGACCTGGCGGAAGAACGGGCACTTGTTCGGGAACTTTCCGGGCGCGGCATTCCGGTCATCGTCGTGGCGAACCGGATGGAAGGCGGCAGCGGTACGGAACGGGAGGCGGACGAAGACGAGGCGGAAGCCGTCCGCCTGACCGGCGTGTTCCGGCAGCCCGCCTGCACCGTGAATGCCGCGCGGCGGACAGGAATTCCCCGGTTGCTGCGCATGATCGCCGAACGGGCCGGCCGGGGCAAGGAGGGCGAATTTCTGCTGGACGGTCTCGCGGCGCCGGGGGACGTCGTTGTGCTGGTGATGCCGCAGGACAAACAGGCGCCGAAGGGCCGGCTCATCCTTCCGCAGGTGCAGGTGATCCGGGAACTGCTCGACCGCAAGGCGCTGGCCGTCGCGGTGTCGGATGCGGAGCTGCCGCAGGCGCTGGCCGCGCTGCGGCGCAAGCCGGATTTGGTCATTACCGACTCCCAGGTGTTTGGCAAAGTCAGTCAGATGCTCGATGAGGACGTGCCGCTGACGTCCTTCTCCATTCTGTTTGCCCGCAACAAGGGAGATGTCGCGGTGTTCCGGGAAGGCGCGGAAGCGATTGACGATCTCCGTCCGGGCGACACGGTGCTGATCGCGGAAGCGTGCACGCATCATCCCGTCAAAGGCGACATCAGCCGGGAAAAATTGCCGAACTGGCTCATGGAACGAGCCGGCGGCCCGCTGTCGATCCATGTGCAGGCCGGCAACGATTTTCCCGACGACCTGTCCCGTTACCGGCTCATCATCCATTGCGGCGCCTGCATGACGAACCGCAAGCAGGTGCTGTCCCGCATCAGCAGGGCGAAGGAAGCAGGTGTGCCGATCACGAATCACGGCATGGCCATTGCCAAGATGACGGGAATTCTGGACAGGGCGATGGGCCCGCTGGAAAGCATGAGGCTGTAACCGGGAGGCAACACCGACAAAGGAGGGTTTCCCATGAGAGGAACGAGCAGGGTGGAATTGTACGGCACGGTCATTTTGTCGCCCCATCCCGAAAACGGGGAACTGGTGGTGGCCAGCACGAACGAACAAGGCATCACCTGCGCCATGATTGCGGTGACCCACATCGATTCGGTGCACCGGGACTTCTGGCAAATCCGGATCGAAAACCGGGACCGGAACGCCCGGTTGGCCGCCATGCAGAAATTGGTCCATTCCCTGACGGCCGGCGAAACGGTGAAGGTGGTCGGCGAACCGTACATCGAAAGCGGGAAAAACGGCAAAGTCGCCGTCGTCAAACCGACGGACATCCTCGTGGTTCAACATCGCGCCTGAACGGATCGGACCGGGGCATGAAGAAAGCGGAGCCTGCAAGAGGGCTCCGCTTTCGCCATTTTGTTCGTTTATGCCGTTTTCCGTCAATTCAGCAGGGCGACCAGCGCATCCGGGCGATCCGTGATAATGCCGGAAACGCCCAGGCTGATGAAGCGTTTCATCTCTTTCTTGCTGTTGACGGTCCAGACGTGGACTTCCTTCCCTGATCGGCGCGCTTTGTCCACCAATTCGCGACTGACCAGGTTGCTCTTCAGGCTCAGCATCTCCACGTCATCCGCCCAGACGTCTTCGTTCAGATCGCGTTTTTTCTTGATGATCAGGCCCGTGCGCAGGGCAGGATTGACCGCTTTGGCCCGCCGCAGCGCTTCCCGGTCGAAGGACGTAACGACGGTCGACTCCGTCATGCCGTAGCCTTCGACGAGCGTCGCGACCGCTTCGGGCAGCGGAAGGGACGGGTCCGTCATTTTCAACTCGATGTTGAGACGGATTTTGTCCCTCGTTGCCTCCAGCACCTGTTCCAGCACCGGAACGGGTTCGCCGACATGGGCGGGGCTGTGCCAGGAACCGGCATCCGCCGCGGCGATGACGCTGTAAGGCGTGTCCGGTACCCGCCCGGGAAGGCCCAGCTTCAGCAGCGTTTCGTCGTGATAGAGAATGACCACGCCGTCTTGCGTCATCTGCACGTCGATTTCCACGATGTGTGCTCCGTCCGCCATCGCCTGCCGGATGGCCGCCATCGTGTTTTCCGGCGCCAGAACGGAACTGCCGCGGTGGGCGGTGACGTACGGCCCGTCCTCCGCGACGATCCGCAGCGGCACTGTCGGTAAGAAGGAAACCGCCAAAATGAGCAACAAGACAACGGAGAAACGAAGCGGCTTGTTCATGGCGCGGTCCCCCTGGTGCAGTCACGGCGATGCGTTCGCCGCATGTTTCGTCATGATTCCAGTATATTCGGGACTGTCAGCGCTTACAATAACAGAACCGTTACAGATTGATTGCAAATTGTAACGGCATGTTCGCCTGATGGAAAAGGCTTCCTGTCCGCAGGAAAAAGGCGAACCGCCCGCATGGACGTGCGGGCGGTCCTTTGTGCGTTCGTCCGGGTCAACCGGCCGCAGCGTCATTTGCGGCAAATTTTGGCTTCACCGTAGAAGGGCAACGCGCGGGAGACGATGACGAGCAGGATGAACAACACCAAGATCGTACCCGTCCAACTGTTGCCCGCGCAGGGATGGGCACATACCGGTTTGTACGCGGGCTGGACGTAAGCCGGTTTGGGACAAGGATAATGGCTGACCGGCCCGTGAACGGGCTGCGGCATGGAGACCGGGGCGACGTATCCGGTGTGGGCGGGGGCAGGAAGCGTTTTGGCCGGATACTGCATGCCCGCGCATTTCGAAAGGTAAGTCGGTTCCAACGAAGGGGACACCTCCTGTCTTTGTTCTGTCATCAGCGTATGGGACGGTGCCGGCCGCCGTCACGGTGAATACCCAGCCCTTTTCTTCCATAGAATGGAAGGAGTTTGCGAATCGTCGTTGAACTTGTAGAAGAATGGAGCAAAATGAACCGGACCGCCGGTTTGATCGTCAATTCATTGAGGTGACCTCCGTTGAATTTTGACTACCTTCCGTATCTCGGTTCCGATACGGACGCCAGGGATGTCCTGCACGATCTGATGACCGCCTACGGCAACGACGTCTGGAACTATGCCTTCCTCATGTGCAAACGGACGGATCTCGCCGATGACATCACCCAGGACACGTTTTTGAAGGCGTATCGTCATTTGTCCACTTTCCGCGGCCAATCTTCCGTGAAGACATGGCTGCTGACCATTGCCCGCAACACCGCTTTCGATTACCGCAAAACCGGGTACTTCCGCCGCGTTTTTCTCTCGGATTCCATCGAGTACAACAGGGCGCATCCGTCCGCGGAATCCGAGGCGATGGAGCTGCTCATCAGCAACGAACTGTGGGAACAGGTGCTGAAATTGCCGGTCAAATTGCGGGAAGCGCTCATTTTGTATGCCCATCATCAACTGAAAATCAAAGAAATTGCCGATATGCTGAATGTGTCGGAAGGAACGGTCAAGTCCCGCATCTTTAAAGCGAGAATGAAACTGTTGCAAATGATCGGGGAGCGTGAACAGTATGGATGACCAAATCCGTGAGCGATCATGGCTGGAACCGCTCAAAACGCCGCCGCTGGCAAACCGCGGATTCGACGGCCGGCTGCGGGGCCGCATCATGCGGGAACTGGAGGCGGGCCGGATGCCGAATGCCGCCAAACGGCGTTGGTCGCCTTTCGTCGCCATGTTGGCCGGTTTCGCGGCCGTTCTTGCGGTGCTTTTTGCCAAACCGGATTTGGATCCGGCGGAAGTGGCCAATTCGATGCCGGCAAGTCCGGAATCCAAAGTGGAAATCCTCCAGGCGCCGATGTCGCCGCCCCATGAATGGGCGGACGGGTTTTTGCTCGGGTTGCGGACGAACGATCCAACCGCCGGCAAGGAAGAAGGCGGGCGTTACCGCACGCTCTGGATCGCGCCCGAAGACGGGCGGCTGAAGCTGCTGGCGGAAGGAAGCGGAATCCTCGTGCCTTATGGTATGGATTTTTGGCTTGTGAACGAAGCCGATTTTGTGGCCGGAGAGAAATTGTTCGCCCGCAAGCTCAGCTCCCCTTCGTCCGCCAACCTGTCGCAGAAGGCCGTCCTCCGGGGAAGTGAAGTCGATAACGATGATCGGAAGGAAATTTTGGCTTTCGCCGGGCAGTCCTATACGGTGTTGTATTGGACCGTCGGAGCCGCCAAACGGGAAAGTCTGCTGACCGATCTCCATGCCCTGTCGACCGGCGAGCGGAACGCCCGTCCGCTCGACGAGATCGCGCCCCTGACGCACGAGCAGGCGGAGCAAGCGGGAGCGGACTGGCTTGTCGCGCGCGAACAGGGACGTTGGGTTGTCCGTACCGCCGATGCCGCTGCGGTCCTGAACGGGAAGGCGGCCGTCCACGACGGCGTCTGCCTGCCGTGGACCGACATCACCGGAGCGGTGCCGGATGCGGTGGACGCGTTCTGCTCACCGGGAGAAAACTGGATCGCCGTCCTGACCGGCGATGCGCTCGTCGCCTTGCCCATCGGGCCGGACGGAAAGCCGGGCGAACCGGTGCTCAACGTGCCGCTCCGTGCCGGAGAAACGCCGGTGTTGTCCGAATGGGCCACGGGCGCCTATGTGGATAAGTGGACGTCGTTCATCACGACTCTGTATGCCGGGGACGGGGATGGCGGATCGCAAGACCGGCCGATGTGAACATTTTCATAGATCGAGCATGCGCCGATCCGGTACGCTGTAAAAGAAATCAGCAACTTCCGAGGAGGCGCGGGAAAGTGGCAAAATATGCGAAGGTAGACGTGGAAACTTGCATCGCATGCGGCGCATGCGGAGACGCAGCACCGGATATTTTCGAGTATGACGATGACGGCGTGGCGATGGTCGTGTACGGCGGAGACGAAAACCGCGGCGTGACGGAAATCGAAGCCGCCCTGGAAGCGGACCTGCAGGACGCGGTGGACAGCTGCCCCTCCGGTTCCATTCTCGTTGCGGAAGCCCCCTTTGCGTGACCGCAACAAAAACGGGCATGTTCCCTTTGCGGGGAGCATGCCCGTTTTTTTACGCGTGTGGATGATTCGGATTATTTGTGTTCACTGAGCCATTTTGCAAGATTGACGATTTCTTCTTTGCTCAAACCATCTTTGAATGCGGGCATCATGCTTCCTTGGCCGTTCAAGATGATGTCGGCCAACTCTTCCTGGCTCAACCGCGAACCGACGGTGGCCAGCTCCGGCCCGAATGCCCCCTGGAGTTGATCGCCATGACAAGACAGGCAATTGTTGGAGTACACTTCCTCCGCTGCCGCCACGTTCAACGGGATGTCTTCCACGACCGGTTCCTGTGCGGCTTCCCCGTCATGTGCCGACTGTTCCGGAATCGCCAGGATCAAAGCCACGGCCCCGAGGACGCAAGCGGCACAGAACAGGATGAGCAGCGTCCATTTATGCATCGTCTCGAGCCTCCTTCCAGTTTCTTATTATCGTTGGTTTTCCGGCAATTTACAAGAGGACGGGCGGCAAACGTCACCATTTTGACGAAACTTTGCGCCTTTGAAAGCGGTTCGGAGTGACAAATCGCATGGCAAAAGGTGCGCGGCCGGCAAAGAGAGGGGGAAGAAGCAAAGGGAAGGGGCAAATCCGGGGTTTGAAAGGGGGGCTTGAGGGCGGATTGAAGTTTTCGTGAGGACGTTGTTCAGTAGAAAGTTCGGAAGAGGTTCAGAGGAGGTTTCGGCGAAGTTCGGATGAGATACGGAAGCTCACGAACTGGATCCGGACGAGAGGTTTGTGCGGAGTTCATATACGGAAAAGGCCGAACAGGTTCCGGACGAGAGGTCCGATAGAGTTTCGGCTGAGGTTCGGAAGCGCGTGAACAGAATCGGGATAAGAGGTTCGTGCGAAGTTCAGATGAGGTTCGGAAGCGCGTGAACAGAATCGGGATAAGAGGTTCGTGCGAAGTTCAGATGAGGTTCGGAAGCGCATGAACAGGTTCCGGACGAGAGGTTTGTGCGAAGTTCAGATACGGAAAAGGCCGAACAGGATTTTAATTCGGGCGAAGATGCGCTGCCAATTCCGGGTCGGCATGGGATTCGGTCCGCATCTCTTGCCGAAGACTGTCCGACCGGGAGACATCCCGTTTTTCGACGGGAGACGATCGCGGAACATCGGAGGCCGCCCGACTGGCAGAAAACGTTATCTTGATTTATGATAAAAAGGCATGGGATGCAGGACGGATACCCGGATCCCATGGCCATGCATGGCCCGTTCGACTGGCTCTCCCTGCAAGGAAACCATTTTGGTGTCAGGTGCCGTTTTGGGAAGGAATAAGAGAAGAAACTTCCGTTATTGGTGCGTCGGACGTGGTTTTGGGGAGGAATAAGGGAAGAAACTTCCGTTATTTGGGAGTCGGACGTGGTTTTTGGAGTGAATAAGGGAAGAAACTTCCGTTAACCGGAATGCACAAGAGATCCCTGAGCGGGATGACGAAAAAGAAAAAGGAGGATCCACATGCATTACCGCACATTGGGAAAAACGGGTTTGAAAGTTTCGGAGATCGGTTTCGGAGCCTGGGGCATCGGCCAAACGGCGTGGGTGGGCGCGAAGGATGATGAATCGCTCAAGGCGCTGAACAAGGCCATTGATCTCGGTTTGAATTTCATCGACACGGCGCTCGGTTACGGCAACGGCCACAGTGAACGGCTGGTGGGGCAGGTTGTCCGCGAACGGAGCGAAACGGTATACGTCGCGACGAAAATTCCGCCGAAAAATCTCGAGTGGCCCGCACGCAAAGGCGTTCCGGCACACGAGACGTTCCCCGCCGATCACGTCATTTCCTGCACCGAGCAAAGCTTGCGCAATCTCGGCCTGGATGCGATCGACGTGCAGCAGTTTCACGTCTGGTCTGACGAATGGATCGGCCAGGGCGATTGGCAGGAAGCCGTGATCAAATTGAAAGAACAGGGGAAAATCCGGCATTTCGGTATTTCCATCAACGACCATGAACCGGAAAACGCGCTGGAGTTGGTGAAATCCGGCATCGTCGATACGGTGCAGGTCATTTACAACATTTTCGAGCAATCGCCGGAAGACAAGCTGTTCCCGCTTTGCCTTGAACACAACGTCGGCGTCATCGTCCGGGTTGCCCTCGACGAAGGCGGGCTCACGGGCACGATTACGCCGGACAGCACATTTCCCGAAGGCGATTTCCGCAACGGCTATTTCCGCGGAGACCGTAAACGGCAGGTTTGGGAGCGGGTCAACCGGATCACCGAAGACCTGGGCATCGGGACGGACCAAATGGCTGAGACGGCGCTCCGCTTCGTCCTCAGTCATCCGGCCGTTTCCACGGTCATCCCGGGGATGCGCACGGTCCGCAATGTTGAGCGGAACATGCCCGTTGGTGACGGCCGCGGGTTGCCCGACGACATGAGGGCAAAGCTGAAGGCGCATCGCTGGATCCGCAATTTTTACAAAGGCGACGAATAATGAAATTCCGTTCCCCGGCTCGGGAGAAACGGGAAACGAAGACGCGAAGACGACCAATAATCCGCCCATGATTAAGTTGTGACATCGACGTTCATTTTCCGGTGCGGAAGCGGACGGATGCGCCAAACCGGGAAGGTGCCTGAAGTCCGCCCATTGCCGGACGGGATGAACCGGAGGGAACATCGCCGAAACGCATTTCCTGCGAAACCGACGGGGGCCAAGCCGACGGCCGGCCGTAGCCGTCGGGATTCGCCGGCGTGGGCGGCATGATTTGCAAGAGGGGGAAGACAGGACATGATCAACGTGCGCAACCTGAAAAAAAGCGTCGGCCCGGACCGCACGCCGCTCCTCAAGGGCGTCAATCTTCATGTCAAAAAAGGGGAATTCGTCGCGATTATCGGCGGCGGCGGAAGCGGCAAGACGACGCTGCTCACCTGCATGTCCGGCCGAAACCGCTGGGATGAAGGGGACATTTTCTTCCGCGGGGAAAGTTTGAAAACGATGAACCTGTGGCAAAAATACGTTTATCGCAAAGAATGCGCCTACCTGGCGCAGCAGCCGCAGCTGCATCCGAACAAAACGGCGGCCAAAAACGTGTTGTCGGGCCGGTTCCGCAGCAGCGGACTGCTTCGCATGGCCACCGGTCTCGTCAGCAAGGATGAGCATTTCACCGCCCATGATTACCTCGACAAGGTGGGCCTGCTGGACAAAGCCCATCTGAAGGCCGATCAGCTGTCCGGCGGCGAGAAGCAGCGGGTGGCCATCGGACGGGCGCTGGCCTGGGGCGCGAAAGTCATTTATGCCGACGAGCCGATTTCCGGGCTGGATCCGCATTCCGGCGCCCGCGTCATGGAAGATTTCCGCCGCCTGTGCAAGGAGGACGGTTTGACCGTCATCTGTTGCCTGAACAAGATCGATCTGGCGGAAACGTACTGCAGCCGCATCGTCGGCCTCAAAGACGGCGTCATCTCCCTTGACGTATCCGGCCGGCGCTTGACGGAGCGGGAGAAGAGGCAAATCCTCGATTGAACCGGCCCGGAGAACCCTCGCGCATACGTCCGGCGTCGGCGAATGGCGATGCCGCAAGGCAACCACCGGTTGTCCTGGTAGATAAAGGAGTGGAGAATAATGATGAAATTCATCGATAACAACGGCATCACCGACCCCCGCATCAACCTGGCCATCGAGGAGTATGCGCTGCGGGAACTGACGGGAGAAAGCGAACTATTGCTTTTTTATGTCAACGAACCTTCCATTATTATCGGAAAAAACCAAAACACGGCGGAAGAGATCAACCTGCCTTTCGTGGAGCAACACGGCATTCACGTCGTTCGACGGCTTTCCGGCGGCGGGGCGGTCTACCACGATTTGGGCAACCTGAATTTCAGTTTCATCACCAACGATGACGGCAAGTCGTTCCACAATTACAAAAAATTCACGGAGCCCGTCGTCCGGGCGCTCAGGGAGCTGGGCGTCGAGGCGGAGTTGTCGGGACGCAACGATATCCAGGTGGGCGAGCGGAAAATTTCCGGCAACGCCCAATTTGCGACCAAAGGGCGCATGTACAGCCACGGCACGCTGCTGTTTGACACCGATCTGGACAGGGTCAATCACGCCCTCAAGGTGAAGGCGGCCAAAATCGAGGCGAAGGGCGTCAAATCGGTTCGCAGCCGGGTGGCGAACATTTCCGAATTTTTGAAAGAGCCGATGACGATCGGGGAGTTCCGCGCCCATCTGCTGCGCTCCATCTTCCGGGGCCGGAATCCGATTCCGGAATACAAATTGACGGAAGAAGACTGGCGGAACATTGAAGCGATCGCCGACAACCGATACCGGAAATGGGAGTGGAATTTCGGAGAATCGCCGGAAGCGAGCGTAGTGAAAATGCGCCGTTTCGAAGGCGTCGGCAACGTGGAACTGCATCTCGTGCTGGAACACGGAAAAATCGAATCGATCCGCATTTTCGGCGATTTCTTCGGTACCGGGGATGTGGCCGAAATGGAACGGGCGTTCACCGGTTTGCCCCTGCATCGTCCCGAACTCGAGAAAGCGGCAAACCAAATCAAGGTTGCCGACTACATCGGCAACCTTGACAGGAAAGACTTCGTCGATTTGCTGCTGAGCTGACGGGCACCCGCGGCACGTTCGGTTTACCAGGGAAGCACGTAGAACAACACCGCGAAAAAATGCAGCACGCTTCCGGCAAGCACGAACAGGTGCCACACCATGTGATGGAACGGAAAGCCGCGCCATACATAGAATACGGTCCCGATCGTATAGGCGATGCCGCCTGTCAGGAGCAGCCAAAGGCCTCCCGGGGACAACGCCGCGGTGAGCGGTTTCCAGGCGATGATGACGATCCAGCCCATGGCGATGTAAAGCAGGGTGGACGTGAACAAAAACTTTTTGGTGAAAAAGGCTTTGAACACCACGCCCGCCAGCGCAATGCCCCAGACGACGCCGAACAGCGTCCAGCCGAGGGCACCCTGGAGCACGACGAGGGTGAACGGGGTGTAGGTGCCGGCGATGAACAGGTAGATGGAGGCGTGGTCGAAGATTTCAAACAGGTCTTTGGCTTTGCCTTCCGGGAAACTGTGCACGAGCGTCGAGGACACATACAGGAGCAACATCGTGACGCCGAAGATGGTGAAGGAGGCGACATGCCGTGCATCGCCGTTCAGTGCGGCGAAGACGACCAGCACCGCCAAAGCCGACAGGCTGAGCAGTGCGCCGATGCCGTGGGTGACGGCGTTGGCGATTTCCTCCTTGCGGGTATACGTGTACGTATTGGCCAAAAGATTTCCTCCAACGTTCCAGAATTCGTTTCATTGTAACACATTCCATGCCCCATGGGAAATTTCCATGAAAACCGCTTGTTCGCAGCGCGCAGGGGATGTACAATGTAGGTTGATTGTTTCAGCTGTGAGCTGTTTACCAAACATGCAGAAGGGACGGATGGCGGTTGAACCGGCGTTTTGTCATCGAAGCGGTCATGCTGGCGATTTACGGCCAACTGCTCATGCCGGGACGGCAAGTGGAATATCTCATTCCCTATTCGACGATACTGGAACTGTACGATATGCGGGAAAGCCCTGATCCGGTCATGCCGGATCCCGACGAAGACGTACACGTCAAAGAAAAGATCGGCGAATTGATCGCATTTTTTGAAGAACCGCTCAACAAGAAAAAGATTGAAAAAACGATCGTCACCCCGTGGAAGAAAAGCTCGCCGATTCTCGTCAACGCCGAAACGACGCTGACGATCGTATACGCCATCGACAATGCGCAGTTCGGGGAAGCCTTCGATCCGGTGGAGACGGAATTGCTGCTTACCGCCATGCGTGAACAGGCGCCGATCCTGACCGACCAGCTGGAGTTCATCGACAAGCTGATCGAGCAGGAAGTGCCGGTCCAGGCGTTCGACATCGAGGATTTTGAATTTGCCGTGGAAGAAGACATTTCGGTTTGACGGATCGATTACCGCACGCCAACAAAACAACAAGGGCTGATCCCGAAACGTTGTTTGGAAGTTTTCGGGACAGCCCTTTTTTTGTTCCGCGCCGGTAGTCATATGCGGCAAATTTCCTTCGAGCAGACGGGGTAATCCGGACAGTGGCAAATCGTTTTCAGCTCGCTCAATTTTTTGATGATGAGATAGCCCTGTTTGTTGGCGATGACGCCGCTCGCTTTCAGTTCGGACAGCATGCGGTTGACGCTCTCCCGCGTGGCGCCGATCATTTCGCCGAGCTCCGAGTTCGTCAGCTTCAGGCCGATGCGGATGCCGTCGGGGGTGGCTACGCCGCACGAGTTGCACAGCCTGAGCAGCGTGGAAGCGAGGGCGCCCGATTTGCCGTAGAGCAGCAGGTCGCGCATTTTGGCCTGCATCATTTGCTGGCGGGCGTTCATCCAGGCGAAAAACTCCAGGGCGAATTCGCCGTTGCGGAACAGGATGATCTCCAGGTCCCTGCGCTGGATGACGCCGATTTCCGCGTCCAGCATGACGATGGCGTTCATCTGGTGTTTCGATTCCTTGTTGCCGTCGATTTCCATGATCAGGTCGCCGGACTGCACCAGGGACACAATCATGTCTTTGCCGTCGTCGGTCGTCTTGACCAGTTTGATGGCACCGGATACGATATAGTACAAATAATCGGCCGGATCGCCTTCCCAGAACAGATAGCTGCCCGCACCCGCCCGTTTCGGGTACATGATCTTTTTCAACTCGGCAAAGTTCTGATCCGACAGGAAAGCCCCGATTCCGTAATTCGGTTTGTCGTGGGAGGCAAACTGTTTCACGGCAGTCTTTTCGGCGGTGGTATTCATGTCCAACACGCTCCCTTTTTCTCGTTGATTTCATTGTAAGTGATTTTTGTCATATCCGTTATCGGGAGAAGTCCTGATCTTGGCGGTGCAATTCCCTGAATCTTGTGAGAACAATCACAAGTTTGGCCGCCAAAAACGCTCACGAAATTTCAGGGAATTCCCTTACATACTTTTTCCTGCGCGGCGTATACAATGGAGGCTGTCATCATGTGTCTGAGGGGTGCTTCCGGGGTGGTAAGCGATTACAGCCCATTGGCAAATGCGTTGGAAACATACCGGGAAATGTTGGAGCTGGATTACGCGGCAATCGCCAAGGTGGATGAACGGGACAACCAGATCCGTTATGAATGCGTGACCGGAAACCGGACGAATCGCCATGTCCATTTCGTCAACCGGCCCGGCAACGGCATCGCCGGACACGTGGTTCGGCACGGGCGTCCGGCCGTCTACGATCGAAACCGGCCCGACCTTCCGGATCTCAAAATGAAATATCCGATCATGCTGGCCGAAAAACTGGAGGCCGTATTGGCCGTCCCCATTTTTCACGATGAAATCGTGTCCGGCGTGCTGCTCGGGGCCGTTCGCCGCGAACGTGCCTTTTTGGACGAAGAAGTGGACCTGGCGAAGCGCCATGCGGAGGAAATGGCCCCGCTTCTCCGGATTGTGAATGCGCGCGCGTAAGGAGAGCAGGCCGAATCCATCCATCCCGAAGAAATCATGCGCCATCCGTTCATCGGACATTCTCCGTTGAACGGATTGTTTTTTTTCATTATGATGGTTGAGAAGGAAGGCGAAGTATGGAGGGAACGAGCTTGATTCGTCTCATGATCGTGGACGACCACGCATTGGTGCGTTCGGGGCTCAAGGCGCTGTTGAATGAAGCGGGTGAAGTGGAAGTCGTCGGCGAAGCTGCCGACGGTGACGAAGCGATTCATCTGGCAGAGCAGGTGAACCCCGACGTGGTCCTGATGGATTTGAGCATGCCGCACGGCAAAGACGGTTTGACGGCGACGAAGGAGATGCGGGAACGGTTTCCGGAGACGGCGATTTTGATTTTGACCATGCACGATGATGACGAGTATTTGTTCCGCGCCATCCAGTCCGGCGCTTCCGGCTACATCCTGAAAAGTTCCCCCCACGAAGAGCTGCTGACGGCCATCCGCACGGTGGCCGCCGGTGACGCCTACCTGTACCCGACGGCGACGAAACGGTTGATGGGCGAATATTTGGAGCAAATCGAGCAAGGCACGCAAACGGGCCCCCTCCATCTGCTTTCGGAACGGGAAATCGAAGTGTTGAAACTGGTGGCCAAAGGGTATGCAAACCGGGAGATCGCGGAAAAACTGGTGATCAGCGTCAAGACGGTGGAAACCCACAAAACGCGGGTGATGGAAAAACTCGGGCTCAAGACGCGGCCGGAACTGGTGGAATATGCCGTAAAGAAAGGGCTGTTGACCTTTGACTGACCGGGCTTTCGAATTCCCGGAATCGATCGGCCCGAACATCACGCAGTTGATCGACCGGCTGAAGGACCATATCCGGGACGGGGATTTCCTGGAGAAGGTGATGCAATCCCTGAAATTGCTGACGGACCTGAAATTTGCCCTCGACCAGTCCTCCATCGTGGCCATCACCGACGTGCGCGGCCGCATCCAGTACGCCAACGACAAATTTTGCGAAATATCCAAGTATTCCCGCGAGGAGCTGATCGGCCAGGATCACCGGATCATCAATTCCGGCTATCACGACAAGGCGTACATCCGCAATTTGTGGAAGACGATCCGGTCGGGCCGGGTGTGGCGCGGCGAATTCCGCAACCGGGCGAAAGACGGCTCCATCTACTGGGTGGACACGACAATCGTGCCGCTCCTGGGTGCCGACGGGAAGCCGAACGGGTTTTTGTCCGTCCGCAATGAAATCACGCGCCTGAAGAAAGCGGAAGACGATCTGAAGAAGGCCATGAACAAAGTGATGATGGTGCAGGAGGAAGAACGCAAGCGCATTTCCCGGGAACTGCACGACGGCATCGGCCAGGGCCTGTTTTCCCTGCTTATCCGGATCGACCGCATCACGGCCAAAAATC
>Ga0310827_100244_pt1 | contig 56901 bp, 48 predicted proteins | sample WT_ome_2_FD_201309 | JGI IMG/M metagenome (GOLD analysis project Ga0310827, IMG submission 201309) | Sorghum-adapted microbial communities enriched on wild type (WT) sorghum from Joint BioEnergy Institute, Emeryville, California, United... ... | reverse complement strand
GTTTTGTGCCCGCTTGCGCGCAAGACGGATAAGATAGCGGGAGCGGTCGACGCCGGTCACATTCCTGAAGCCCCGCCGTGCCAGCTCCAGGCTGTGGCGGCCCTGACCGCAGCATAAGTCGAGGATAGTGCTGTGGGGCTGGATCGCAGTGGCCGACATGATGAAGTCGACCTCGCGGCGCGTGTTCTCGATGTTCTCGACGACGTCGCCGTCCGTCTTCACGTAGAGGGCATTGAAGAGCTTGCGCCACCACTCCTGGGGAAGATGCGCCTCAAGATCGGCGACGGGGCCCAGGCAGGAGCGGGCCGGCGCGCGTCGCGGCCGCTTCACCTTCGAAGCTATTGCCATGATGGACGGAAATTCCTTTGCGATGCCGCCGGATCGACGGCGAGGGTGTGCGCCTTTGCCCCCGTCAGCCGGCCGTACGGCCAGGCCATAAAACGAGGCCCCTCTGGCCTCAGCGCGAAGACAGTTACCGGGTTGCAAGGTCAATGCAAGTGACAAGTTGGAGGACAATTTCCACCGAAACGGTGCTCAAGTGAAATTGTCGAAGCCGCTACTTGCGGCGCTCGAGGATGGCGATGAAGAAACCGTCCGTGCCGTGCGTAGCGGGCGTAAGAAGAAGGGTGTCGCTACTGCCATCTGCGGAAGCAGGCGGCGTGCCGCCGATGTAGGCAGCCCAGCTTTCGGCATAGGGCAGCACTGAGTATTCCGGATGTCGCTCGAGAAATGCAGTAACCTGATCCCTGTTCTCTTCCGGCAGCACGGAGCATGTCACATAAACGAGCCGCCCGCCCGGCTTCACCAACGGCGCGGCGAGCTCCAGCACCTCCTGCTGTTCTTTCTGCCGGTCGGCGAGGTTTTGCGGCTTCACGCGCCACTTCGCATCGGGGCGACGCCGCCAGACGCCCGAGCCGGTGCACGGCGCATCGACCAACACGACGTCGAAGCGGGCGCCCAGCGCGCGCACGGCCTCTTCATCGCCCGCCGGCAAGACCTGCACGTTGCGCACGCCGGCGCGTTTCAGCCGCTCGAAGATGGGGCGCAGCTGCACGCGGTCGGCATCGTAGGCGTAAATCTGCCCGGTGTTCTGCATGACCGCGGCCATAGCAAGCGTCTTGCCACCGGCTCCGGCGCAAAGGTCGAGGACTTGGCGACGCGGCGACGCTCCAGAAAGAAGCGCAGCGATCTGGCTCGCCTCGTCCTGGATCTCGAACCAGCCTTTGCCGTGCCCCGGCTCGGCCTCGACGTTCGGCGTGCGGCCCGGCCCTGTGGGCGGCGGAATGCGGATACCGACCGGAGACATGGGCGTCGGTTCAGCGCCGAATCGCGCCAGCGCTTTGAGCACGCGTTCACGATCAGCCTTTAGCGTGTTCACTCGCAGGTCGACAGGTGCCCGACGCGCCAGCGCCCTGCCCTCTTCGACGAGGCGATCGCCGAACACCCTCTCGAACGATGGCGCCAGCCATTCGGGAATGTCGGCGCGGACATGCGCGGGCGCGTCTTCGGGCACCTCGCGTTCGAGCCCGGCGCGCTCCGATGGCGAGAGTAGATCGAGCGCATATTCGGAGCCGTCGGCGGCTGCCGCGACTTCCTCAACCGACATGGCCAAGGCTTCGGGCGCAGCGGCGAGCACGAGCGAGCGGGTCGAATCGTCGCCCATCTGTGCCGCAAGCGAGAGCCGGCGGCGGAGGACGTCGAACACAAGATTGCCGATAGCCGCGCGATCGCCAGAGCCGGCGAAGCGATGCGCCTTGCCCCAGTCGGCCAGTGCCTGTGCAGCGGGCCGGTGGCGGACGAAGATTTCGTCCAGCACCTCGACCGCAGCTTTCATTCGGGCACCCGGCCGCATCGACTAGAGCCTCACCTTCAGAAATGCCGCCGGAGCAACACCCGCTTTGCGACCGGAACAAGGAAACCTACAGGGGCCCCGCAAGCGGACCACACGAGTAGTCAGATCAACAGTGCTGTGAGCCACCCGCGGAGCCCCGCAAGCCCAACGAGCCTAGGCAGCTGCAGATCAGCCGTTGCCTGGGTAGTTTGGGCTTTCTCGCGTGATGCCAACCCCATGTATATGGCTCTCGCGAACAGAGGCTTGAGAGATGCGAACGAACTTGGCTTTTGCCTGCAGCTCCGCGATGCTGGCGGCGCCAACGTAGCCCATCCCAGCGCGCAATCCGCCGACGAGCTGGTGCAGCACCGTAGCAACCGGTCCCTTGTAGGGTACTTGGCCCTCGATACCCTCCGGTACGAGTTTCAGGGTATCCTTCACCTCTTGCTGGAAGTAGCGGTCGGCGCTGCCGCGGGCCATGGCCCCAACCGATCCCATGCCGCGGTAAGCTTTGTATGTGCGCCCCTGGTAAAGGTAGGTTTCTCCGGGGCTCTCATCCGTGCCGGCCAACAACGAGCCGATCATCACGGCATCAGCGCCAGCTGCAAGAGCTTTGGTGATATCCCCGGAGAACTTTACGCCGCCGTCCGCAATGACCGGTATGCCAGACTTTCGCGCCTCATTTACACAATCGATTATAGCAGTGAACTGGGGGACGCCTACGCCTGCCACAACGCGCGTGGTGCAGATGGAACCTGGTCCAATCCCAACCTTCACCGCATCCGCGCCGGCATCGATCAGCGCCCGTGTCGCCTCTGCAGTGGCTACATTGCCGGCAATGACCTGAGTGCTGTTCGAGAGTCGCTTGATCCGAGTTACTGCATCGAGCACGCGCCGTGAATGGCCGTGCGCGGTGTCGACGACGATCACGTCACAGCCAGCAGCGATGAGTCGCTCCGTACGCTCGTGTCCCTCGTCACCCACGGTCGTCGCTGCCGCGACCCGCAGCCGGCCCTGCTCATCCTTGCACGCGTTGGGAAAAAGCGCCGCCTTCTCGATGTCTTTGACGGTGATGAGACCAATACAGCGGTAGTCGTCATCTACGACGAGCAGCTTCTCGATTCGATACTGATGCAGAAGCCGCTTTGCTTCCTCGCGATCCACGCCGGATTTAACCGTGATCAACCGGTCTTTCGTCATCAGCTCGGAGACCGGGGTCTCCATGTTCGTGGCGAATCGCACGTCCCGGTGGGTCAAGATGCCCACCAGTTTGCCGTTACGGCCATTACCCGCATCCTCGACTACGGGGATGCCGGAGATCCGGTGCTCCTTCATAAGGGCGAGAGCATCCTTGAGCTTTGCAGAGGGCCGGATAGTCAAGGGATTGACCACCATCCCGCTCTCGAACTTTTTGACCGTCTCTACCTCCTTGGCCTGCTGCTCCGGCGTGAGGTTGCGATGAATCACGCCGATACCGCCAGCTTGGGCCATCGCAATAGCCAGCCGCGACTCGGTCACGGTATCCATGGCCGATGAGATGATCGGGATGTTGAGGGTCACCGTCTTGGTGATCCGAGTTGTGACGTCGACCTCACTTGGTAGAGTCTCAGAGGCTTGAGGCACCAGCAGAACATCGTCGAACGTCAGACCGACGTTTTCGACGATCTCGATCGGGCGAACCGCCATTGGCGTGGCTCCTGGGATGAGTGAAATGGTCCGTCTCAGCCGGACGATTTCGCAACGCGCATACCATGCAAGATGGTGCAAAGGAAGCGAGCGGGACGTCATAGGCGTCGGTCCGCCGCTGGTTTCCCGAAGTGGGGCTTAGCGATCGGCGGGCCGCGGCGGCGGAACCAACGTTATCCTAAGAATGAGACTTACGCCCCCTTCGATCAAGAGACCCGAACTAGCACGAGGACAAACCTGGGCGTGGTCCTACCCGGGTGACGCTTCGGTGCCAAGTTGCCAAGTCGCAATGGCTATGACACCTTCAGGCTCGACCGCGGAACCCGGTCGCGAGCACATAAAGCTCAGGGCTTTCGGGCCGGCTGGCCGGCGGCTTTACGTGGCGCACTTTCGCGAAATCGCGTTTGAGTGCTGTCAGTAACTCTCCCTCAGTGCCTCCACGAAAGACCTTGGCGAGGAAAGTGCCGCCCGGAGACAGCACCTCCCGCGCAAATTCTGCCGCCGCCTCGGCAAGTGCCATGATGCGCAAGTGGTCCGTCTTGGAATGTCCGGTCGTCGGCGCCGCCATATCCGATAGCACCACGTCCGCACCGCGGTCCCGCAACGTAGACCGCAAGACCTCCGGTGCGGAAGGGTCCATAAAGTCGAGGTGAACAAGCTCGACGCCAGCAAGAGGCTCCATCTCCTCGATGTCGATCGCGACCACTTGCCCTCGCCCCTCGACGGACATGACGCGCTTCGCCGCCACTTGGCTCCATCCGCCGGGGGCCGCTCCGAGGTCGACGACTCGCTGGCCCGGTTTCAGGATGTGATACTTGTCATCGATCTCGATCAGTTTGTAGGCCGCGCGCGAACGAAATCCCTCACGCTGCGCGGCCAAAACGTAGGGATCCGCGAGCTGCCGCTCGAGCCAGCGCCGCGACGACGGCTTCCGCCCTTTGCCGCTGCGCAAACGGACTTTGAGTGGCCGTTGACCGCCTCGGCCGCCCTTTTGCGGTGCCTTGACCATGATTCCTTGTGCTGGGGTGGCGCAAGTTTGTCGATTCAGGAGGGTCTGCTGGCGCGGCGATAGAAGCCCCTGTAGCAGCCGTCCTCAGCCATCATGGTGGCGAGCATGCCTTCCCGCAAGCCGCGGTCCGCGACTCGGAGTCGCTTCGCCGGCCACATCCTGAGCAAGCCTTCAAGGATTGCACATCCGGCGAGGACCAGGTCTGCTCGTTCCTTGCCGATGCACGGTTCGGCGACACGCTGCTCGTACGAGCGCGCGAGCAAGTCATAGGTGATGGCTCGGGCCTCCGAGGCTTTGAGCCAGCAACCATCTACCCGGTTGCGATCATAGCGTGGCAGACCGAGTCTGATGCCCGCCATCGTCGTGACGGTTCCGGATGTGCCGAGCAAATGAGCGCGGCCACGCTCCACACGCGGCCGGAAACCGTGCTTGGCCTCGAACGGCTTCAGGAGCTCCGAGACCGTGTCGACCATCTGCTCGAACCCTGCCTGCGTCAGTTGGCGTCCCCCAAATCGCTCCGCCAGCGTCACGACACCGACGGGAAGGGAGGTCCATGCGGCGATGCAGTTCATTGCCTCGAGACGGTGGCCCAGCGAGCGCCGCCAATTGCCACGGCGTTGCGTCAGATCGAGCCACACCAGTTCGGACGATCCTCCGCCGATATCGAAGACCAGAGCGAGGTCCGCGTTGTCGTCCAAGAGGGTCGCGCAACCGGAGACAGCCAGTCGCGCCTCCGTCTCCCGCGAGAGGATTTCAATTTCTAGCCCCAGCTCGCGGCTAATCCTATCAATAAATTCCTGGCCGTTCTCTGCCACACGGCAGGCCTCCGTTGCCACCAATCGGGCGCGAGCAACATTGTGCCGGCGCATCTTGGCGGCACAGACTTTGAGTGCATCCAGGGTACGCACCATGGCCGCTTCAGACAGGCGCCCAGTGGTGCTCAGCCCCTCTCCCAATCGGATGATCCGAGAAAACGCATCGACGACCTGGAAACCGCGGCGCGTAGGACGAGCGATGAGAAGGCGGCAGTTGTTCGTCCCGAGATCTAGGGCGGCATAGACCCGCCTTTCACGTCTCTCAAAGGATGTCGGTCTAAGCGTGAGAGAAGTAGGCGGCGCGGGCCAAACCGGCGGCAATACGGGCGAGCGTTCGACGGGCGGAACCTCGACCACCATGTCGCGGCGGGAATCCCCAGAGACAGACAGTTCAACTGCCGGCCTCAGCGGCTCCCTTTCATCGGTTGGCACCTCCACGGTCCTTCCCCAGCGCCTGGATCAGCTCCGCCGAGATGTGTCGATGGGCGGTCGGAGAGTAGGTCATCAGGCGTCATCTGGTTGCACTTGCGATCAGTGTAGCAGCTTGGCCGTCCCGGTAAACATATTGTTATGGATTTCGTTGAAGCTCCGCTCAACTGCCGGAGTTATCATCCAATTTGCTGCCCGGTTATTGTCGCGTGAACACTTTGCGACTGGGATGTCGGGCCGTTCTGTTGGCTAGACGACCTGGTTGCACAGCTTGGATTCGCCGCGCCAGAGCCGCTCCAGGTTCTCCATCAAGATGTCGAGAACGTTGTCCTCGTAGCGGCTGGTCTCCCCTGCTGTGTGAGGAGTCAGGAGAACGTTGGGCATGCTCCACAACGGTGAGGTGTGTGGCAGCGGCTCCTCGCGTGTAACGTCGAGCGCTGCAGCAGCAATCTTTCCCTCCTGAAGAGCCGAGATCAGCGCCTCCTCATCGACGACCTTACCTCGTGCGACATTGATGAGACGCGCCGATGGCTTCATCAACGACAGAGCATTGGCGTCGATCAGGTCTTCCGTCTCTGGCGTTAGCGGACAGGTGAGTGCCACGATGTCGGCCTGCGGCAGCAGCGCGTGAAGCTCGCTGTGGGGATGGATGCTTTCCACACCGCCGCCACCAGTGCTTGGATCGCGCTTCGTTGCGATCACCCTGAGATCGAAGGCTTTGGCGAGCTGGGCAAGCCTTGCGCCGATCGTGCCGAGGCCGACGATGAGCAGCGTCTTTCCGCCAAGTTCTTCTTCCCGCTTCGCCGGATCGCCGATCATCCCGCGCCAGTGCTTCTCTTTCTGATGATCACGGCCCGTATGGAGCTGACGCGACAAAGCCAGGATCAATGCCATGGCGTGCTCGGCGACAGCATTGGCGTTCGCGCCTTTGGCACTGGCGAGCCGCACTCCCTTTTCCCGGAAACGCTCCAGATCGTACTGATCCGTTCCTGCGCTGATTGACTGAACGAAGCGCAAATTGGGCGCTCGATCCAGAAGCTCGTTCCGCCAGAACCCCGATGCCACGATCACATGAGCCTGCGGCGCCACCGAAAACAGGTCTTCGACAGAGCGCACCTCGATCGCGTTGATGCCGGTCTCACGTCGCAAGAACGCATCCTTCATCCTGTAAGCCGCGTGAGCGAAGCAGATGAGGAGTTCGTCGCGGCGCGGAAGTGAGGTCGATGGCATGAAGCTCCGTTCCCCCAAGGCTAGCAGAAACAACGGCTAACGGACGCCAGAATGCCTCAGCGGGATGCTCCAGGCAATTCATCGACAGCAATTTGCCCGCTGCCGCGGCGATCAATAGACAGGGTTAGGGAAGTAACGGAGCACTAGCTCCTCATAGCGGCCGCTCTCGCGAACCCGTTTGAGAGCTTGATTGAGCAAGTGCTTCAGATCTTGATCTCTCTTCGATACTGCAATCGCCAACCCATCCCCGAAGTACTTCGGCTCGTAGTAGGGTCCACCCCGTAGCTCGCAGCATTCGCGAGATGCCGTCCCAATGACCCAAAAGCTGAGCCCAATACCATCATCGAACACGAGGTCAACGTCACCGTTCATCAGCGCCTCGCGGGCAAGTTCGGGACTGTCGAACTCTCTGATGGAGCTGAACCGGAAGAAAGCCTTCAAGTAAGCCTCGTGGGCCGTTCCTTTGGCCACCGCGATCGATCGTCCATCAAGACCCTCCGGATTGACTTCGAACTCCTCAGCATCGCGCCTTGCCGCAAAACGGGCGGGTGTGTGGAAATAGCGATCCGTGAAATCGACTGATTGGAGCAGGTGTGGAGAGATCTTGTGCCCAGCGATGATCGCATCTGCATCGCCTCGATTGAGCGCAGGCACCAGCGCTTCCCACGGCCTAGCTTGTATATCGCAGGACGTGTTCACCTCGAGGCACAGGGCACGGGCTAGGTCCACATTGAAGCCGGTTAGGATGCCTTCTTCGTCGAAATAGTTGAACGGCGGAAAATCACCGTCGGTGACGAAGCGCAGCAAAGATCGACGGGTTCCGGTCTCCGCGGTGGTTCCTTCAGGGTCCGGTGTCTGGGCCTTGGGAGCGCCGATGAGGATCGGCATAATCAATAGACAGGTCAGCAGTTGCTGCCATCGTCTCATCGTGAACCGATCCTCACTCGCTCACCGCGACTTCCAGCATAACCGCCTTGTCCTCCTAGGTCGCTACCTAGGGTGCTGCTTCATCGTGCAACACTTAATGTGAGCGGGCTTCTCAGACAACGGGTTCTCCAGCTCGCGTTGACCGTGAACCATCACGATGAGGCATTAGCAAAGAGCCTTACCCAAGACACCACGGACCTGACCGAAGCTGAGTACTCATTCCTGGTCGGCAGTCTGCTGGACCGGGAAACCCTCCTCCAAGCCATTGCGATCAGCAGGCAATGGGGAGTTGCCCCGCACGAGGTGCTGATTGCGCAGGGCTGGATCACCGACACCGATTACGTCGAGGCTTTGGCCCGGCATCTCGGGCTGCGCGCGCTGAGCCAGATCCCGACTCCGTTGAAAGCAGGGGTCGTTCTCATCGACGGTATCGCAACATCGCCTTGGCTGGTCGCTCGTTGCGTTGCCGAGCGCGAATCTGCTGGCAGTGTAGTGGTCCTGGCGTTGCCTCGCGAGATTGCCGACCGGGCGCCGGCTAACGCGCGGCGCCTGCGATTGCAGCGGGCCATCGCGGGCCTCCTCCGCTGGCGCCCGGTATGGTCGGCAGGAATGCCGATGTGGTTTTGGCAACGATTGGCCCTCGTCGCCGGAGGAGGCTTCCTGGCGGGTCAGGCCGTGACGGAGCCTGCGGTTGCGTACACCACCTTGCTCATCGTCCTCACCCTTGCGTTCACACCGATCGTTGTAATGCGGCTGGTGATCCTTGCACTGGGGTTGCTACCCGAATGGAGAACATCCGTTCGAGCACGTATCCCCGACGCGGAGCTGCCTGTTTACTCCATCCTCGTGCCGATGTTTCGCGAGGGGGAAGTCTTGCCGGATCTCGTGGCCGCGATCTCAGCAATTGACTATCCGGCGGCTAAACTCGACGTGCTGCTCGTCCTCGAAAGTGTCGACCGTGAAACACAGGAGGTCGCGGCGTCCTTGGACCTCCCCGGCTTCATGCGGGTCGTCGTCGTTCCGGACTCGCAGCCGCGTACCAAGCCCAAGGCCCTCAACTATGCGCTGCAACTTGCGCGGGGCGATTACGTCGTCGTCTACGATGCCGAAGACGCACCCGAGCCTGACCAGCTCCGAAAGGCGATTTCCCGCTTTCGTGAATCTCCCGCCCGCGTGGCTTGCCTACAGGGCAGGCTCAACATCCATAATGTGCGCGATAGCTGGCTCACACGTCAGTTTACGCTGGAATATACCGTCCTGTTCGATGTGATCCTGCCTGGATTGGCACGGCTCGGTTTGCCGATCCCACTCGGCGGCACCTCAAACCACTTTCCTCGCCAAGTGCTGGACCGTTGGTTCGGCTGGGACCCTTTCAATGTAACGGAGGATGCCGACCTCGGTATACGGCTGGCGCGGACCGGTGCCCGAGTCGAAATGCTGAGCTCCACGACCTGGGAGGAAGCACCAGCCCGGTTCGGCAGCTGGTTCCGACAGCGCACTCGATGGATCAAGGGGTGGATGCAAACATACCTCGTGCACACCCGCCAGCCGCTGCGGTTGATGCAAGACCTTGGATGGGCAGCCTTCGTGGGCTTCCACCTCTATTCCGGCGGGCTGGTCCTGTCGGCACTCGTGTTTCCGATCTTCTGCATAATGGTAGCCGTGGAGCTCTGGCAGGGCGTATGGCTGGACCTCCCGGTATCCATTCCCAGTGGCGCGCTATGGACCCTTGCCGTTTTCAACCTGGCGGCAGCTTACACGTCGATACTTGCAGCTACTGTCGTGGCGATCTGGAGACGCGGCCGCATCTGGCTCTTACCAGCTGTGCTGCTCATGCCAGTGTATTGGCTGCTCATCTCTCTTGCTGCCTATCGTGCTGCCATTCAGCTCGCGACGGCGCCTTACTACTGGGAAAAGACAGATCATCGCTCCCGCACGCGCCGTCGGCAGGTGACGTAATCCAGACAGATCCTTACTCTCAGCTGTGCGCTTGATCGACGGCTTGAGAGAGGATCGCGCATGTCCGGCTTCGTTCTCGCCATAGACCAGGGGACCACCTCAACACGCGCCATCGTTTTCGATAGCGAATACCGCATCCGTGGCCTCGGCCAGCAGGAGTTCCCCCAGCATTTCCCCCGCTCTGGCTGGGTCGAGCACGATGCGCAGGACCTGTGGCGCACGACAGTGGAAACGGTCAGGGCGGCATTAGCACAGTCCGGAGTGTCGACAGACCAGATCGCTGGTTGCGGCATCACCAATCAGCGCGAGACTACTCTGCTTTGGGATCGTGAGACCGGACATCCCATCGGACCGGCGATTGTTTGGCAGGACCGGCGTACGACCGAAACCTGCGCCGCGCTTAAAGGAGACGGGTTGGAGCCCGACGTGATGACGCGAACGGGCCTGCTGCTTGACCCATACTTCTCCGCAACGAAGCTTGCCTGGCTTCTCGACAACATCGAAGGTGCCCGGGCTAAGGCCGCAGATGGCCGCCTCGCATTCGGCACGGTCGATAGCTGGCTTTTGTGGAACCTGACCGGCGGCAAGGTGCACGCTACTGAGGTGACGAACGCGTCACGTACTTTGCTGTTCAACATCAGGCAACAGAAGTGGGACGAGGAGCTGCTGCGCATATTCCGCATCCCAGCTGCAGTCTTGCCGGAGGTTCGAGACACGGCTTCCGAATTCGGCACCATCGATCCGGCCCTGTTTGGCGCGCCGATACCAATCCGCGGCATTGCCGGTGACCAGCAGGCGGCCACGATTGGGCAGGCCTGTTTCACCCCGGGGATGATGAAATCGACTTACGGCACCGGTTGCTTCGCCCTGCTTAACACAGGGACCGATCTCGTACCCTCGACGAATCGTCTGCTTACCACCATCGCCTACCGGCTCGACGGCCGAACGACTTATGCCCTCGAAGGCTCCATCTTCATCGCCGGCGCGGCGGTGCAATGGTTGCGGGACGGGCTCAAGATCTTGGAGCGGGCCGACCAATCCGGCATGATGGCCGCTGCGGCTGACCCCCACCAGGATGTGTATCTCGTCCCCGCTTTCACCGGCCTGGGAGCGCCATACTGGGACGCGGACGCCCGTGGAGCCCTGTTCGGCTTGACCCGCAATACGGGACCGAACGAGCTTGTCCGGGCGGCGCTGGAAGCGGTCTGCTATCAAACATGCGATCTCGTCGACGCCATGCGCCGGGATTGGTCCGAGAGCGCAGGTACGGTCTTGCGCGTCGACGGCGGCATGGTGGCGAGCGACCTGACGATGCAGTGGCTCGCCGATCTCCTTGGTGTCCCGGTGGACCGCCCTGCCGTGCTGGAGACTACGGCTGTCGGCGCCGCCTGGCTCGCCGGGCGACAGGCGGGAGTATGGCCGGACGAGGAGGGTTTTGCGAAGGGCTGGCGTCGCGACCGCCGCTTCGAACCATCTATGGACACGTCCACGCGCGCCCGCAAGCTCGCTGGCTGGCGGGATGCAGTGCAGCGAACGCTCAGCCGGGGTCGAGAATCCCTCATGGCATGATGCCCGTCGATCCGCCTGAGCAAGGCGAGTTCGCCTCGCTAACGCTCATCGCGCTCGGGGACACTCCCGAAGCGGGGGGGTGCCCCATGATGCACGAGCTATAAACCAAGGAGACTATTGAGGATTTTGGAGCGGGCGAAGGGAATCGAACCCTCGACACTCAGCTTGGGAAGCTGATGTTCTACCACTGAACTACGCCCGCAAATCCGGTCAGCTTGACTCGCTGGTTAGCCACGACCTCCAGCGTCGTGATCTATAATGGTCGGCTCCTGCGCGGTGCGCAAGAGGCACGTCGAGGCTGTTGTTGCATATCTCACGCACGAGAACGCCAGCTCGCCCTCGACCCCGGAATCAGGCTAGCCTTTCAGCCGAAGCTGAACGGCCTAAGAGGAGTTGATCATGCCAGTTACATTTGAGGATATCGAGGCGCTCAAGAAGCGTTCGGAGGATAATAAGAAGGCTCCGGTCGATCAAAGAAGTTATCTCGCGCTGGAGCTTATAGCCGACGCATTGATCCTGACGCTCGAGCAAGAACTCGACGAAGAGCTGGCGGACGAAGAGGATGAAGAGGAGGACGAAGAGGAGTTCGAAGAGGAACCGGAAGACGAAGGCTAGAGCTTCACAGACGCAAGGCGATGTGCTGGCGCGCGAGTCTCTAGCCGTTACGATCCCGCGTACCCTCCTTTTTTCAGCTCGCGCAGGATTGATCGAAGGTTGAGCGGGTGGCACAAAGCCGTTGTGATAGTGTCTTGCGGTTCATGACTACCCCCCTCCAGAGGTCTTTCATTGGCTATGGAACTCCCCGCGACCACAGCCAGCCGTCGCCTTGCCAAGTTTGAGGACCCGGACTGGACTGCATCCCTCGAACCTAGAGCCGTTGTGCCACTAGTCCGGCTCGAGACACTCTGGATCAACACCGGAACGCTCTGCAACATCACCTGCCGTAGTTGCTACATCGAATCGAGTCCGAAGAACGACCGGCTGACCTTCATTACCGCCACCGAGGTGGCGGCATACCTCGATGAGATCGAAGCGCATCACATCCCAACTCGGGAAATCGGCTTCACCGGCGGGGAGCCATTCCTGAATCCGGAAATCCTAGTAATGTTGGGAGACGCGTTGAGACGCGGATTTCAGGTCTTAGTGCTGACCAACGCCATGCGACCAATGCAGCGGCCGCGTATCAAGGAGGGCCTGCTGGCGCTGCTGGCCGAGTATGGCTCTCAGCTCAAAATCCGCGTGAGCCTTGATCATTACACGCAGGCTCTACACGAACGCGAGCGCGGCGCTCGGACATGGGCGAAGACTCTAGAGGGCTTAGACTGGCTGTCGAATCACGGCTTCAACATCGCCATCGCTGGGCGGATGTGCTGGGATGAGGATGAACATGCGTTGAGGGCCGGCTACAGCAAACTGATCACTGACCGGGGATGGCAAATCGATCCGACGGACCCCGGCCAGCTCACCCTACTGCCCGAGATGGACGGCAGCCACGATGTACCAGAGATCACGACTCGCTGCTGGGGCATACTCAAGAAGTCACCCGCCGACGTCATGTGCGCAACGAGCCGCATGGTCGTGAAGCGGAAGGGTGCAGCTGCCCCGGTCGTCGTACCCTGCACGCTGCTACCCTACGAACCGGCCTTCGAGATGGGGCCAACATTAGCAGACGCCGCACGGGCCGATGGCGGGATGTTCGCCAAAGGCGCCGTCAAGCTTTGCCATGTCCACTGCGCCAAATTCTGCGTGCTCGGGGGAGGCAGCTGCTCCTAAGCTTTTCTCGGTCGAAGCCCCTACTTCTTCACCAATGCATCGCGAATTTCGCGCAGATAGACCTCGGTCGGCGATTCAGCCGCGGGCGCTTCAGGTGCCGGCCGGCGAAACCGGTTCACTGCCTTGACCAGCAAAAAAATTGCAAACGCTGTGATCAAGAAGGTGATGACCGCATTGAGAAACATTCCATATTTGATCTCGACGCCATCGCCCGTCGGCGTCGGCAGCGTGATCGCTAGCGCAGAAAAATCTATGCCTGCCAACAAATACCCGATCGGCGGCATGATGATGCCTTCCACGAGCGTTGTTACGACGGGTCCAAACGCAGCACCCATGATGACTGCAATGGCAAGGTCCAGAACATTGCCGCGCATCGCAAATTCTTTGAACTCTTGGATAAAACTCATCTTCCGCCTCCTTCTCCTGCCAAGCAGATCTGGCATTTACGCTCACAACCAAAACGAATCCCCTGTCGGACGCGGAAGCTAGTCTAGGCTCAGCAAACTGTAAATCTTGACCATGATCTGTGTTAGTGGGGTTTACTTCTGAGGCACCTACTTTCGTTGACCAGGGATTGCGCAGAGGCCCCGGTTTTGTGCAACATCAAGAACTCGTGCGCTCCGCGATCCATGCTGGGCCTAGGAGCAGGTAACTCGATCTGTTTGCCAGACGCGAAGGCCGGCATTTATGTTCGACGGTTGGGCCATACTGGCGCTCGGAATCGCCTACATCGGCGTTCTGTTCGCTATCGCCTGGACCGGGGACCGGACGATTCGTTCACGCAAGGGCGGCGAGGGTCGCCCCCTCATCTACGCACTTTCGCTTGGTGTTTACTGCACATCGTGGACCTTTTTCGGAAGCGTTGGACTCGCTGCATCGACGGGCTACGATTTCATCCCCGTCTACATCGGTCCGATCCTGATGTTCGTGTTCGGCTGGCCACTGATCCTACGGATCATCCGCCTATCGAAAAGCCAGAACATCACGTCGGTGGCCGACTTTCTCGCTGCACGCTATGGGAAGAGCCAGGCGGTGGCCGCTGTAGTGACGATCGTCGCAGTCGTGGGGACGCTGCCCTACATCGCTCTTCAGCTCAAGGCAGTCGTCATTTCGACAGATGCGCTGCTCAACGGCAACTCGCAACTCCCCGAGGAGTGGACGGAAGTCGTTGGTTTCGGCGAGACGGCCCTTCTCGCAGCCATCGCCCTTGCCGCCTTTGCCGTCTTGTTTGGCACCCGTCACATCGACGCCACGGAACACCAGGACGGCTTGATGCTGGCCGTCTCGGCTGAATCGCTGGTCAAGCTTGCAGCCTTTCTGACAGTCGGCATCTTCGTCATGGTTTCCATATTCGGCGGTATTGATGGGTTCGCCGAACGCGTCAGCCAGAATGCCGAAATCCAGGCGACATTCGTTAGACCTTTCCACGGCGGCGTTTGGCTGACCGTATCCTTTCTGAGCTTCGTCTGCATTATTCTGCTACCCCGGCAGTTCCATGTGACGGTGGTCGAAAACAACTCCGAGCGCGAAATCCACCGCGCGCGCTGGATGTTCCCGCTATACCTCGTCCTCATAAACATCTTTGTGGTGCCCATTGCGGCAGCGGGCCTGCTGGAGTTCCCAGACCGCTCGGTCGATGCAGACCTTTTCGTGTTGTCGCTGCCGATCTCACATCACAACAATCTGCTCACCACAGTCGCTTATGTTGGTGGCCTATCTGCAGCCACCGCGATGGTGATCGTCGAGTCGATCGCGCTGGCGATCATGGTCTGCAATGGGCTCGTTATCCCGCTCTTGCTGCGTCAGAGGCTGCTCGAAGCGAATGAGCAGGACAACCTCTCAAGCATGCTGCTGATCATTCGACGGGTTGCAATCCTGCTAATCGTGCTGCTTGGCTATCTCGTTTATCGCGCACTCGGGGAGGCCCAAGGCTTAGCGGCAATTGGACTCATTTCGTTTGCAGCTATTGCCCAACTCGCACCAGCGTTTTTCGGTGGCCTCTTCTGGCGCAATGGAACCGCCCGCGGCGCCATAGCGGGAATATTGGCGGGGTTTGGCACGTGGGCCTATACGCTGCTGCTGCCGTGGGTGGTGAAAGCCGGGTGGCTCGGCCCCGACATTCTGGAGCACGGGCCGCTCGGGATCGCAATGTTGCGGCCACAAGCGCTGTTCTTCCTCGAATTCGAGCCGCTGACCCATGGCGTCTTGTGGAGCATCTTTGCCAATGTGCTCGCGCTCGTCATGGTCTCACTGCTGCGGCCACCCGAGCCCGTCGAGCGTCTGCAGGCCCATGTCTTCGTAAAGGATGACTTGCCGCGACCGGCGCCAACGCCAAGCTTCCGCCTATGGCGGACGTCGATTACGGTAGGCGACCTGCAGGCAACCGTAGCCCGTTATCTCGGGGCTGAACGTGCAGAACGCTCTTTCGCCGAATTCGGCGCCAGCAGGAACACGACGCTATCGCCGGATGCAGAAGCGGATATCCACATAATCCGCTTCACCGAGCATCTGCTTACAAGCGCCATCGGTGCTGCATCGTCGAGGCTGGTACTGTCTCTGTTGCTGAGGCGTAGTAATGTCGGAAGCCAGTCCGCGCTGAGACTCCTCGACGATGCCTCGGAAGCCCTGCAATACAATCGCGACCTGCTGCAATCGGCACTCGACCAGGTACGACATGGCCTAAGCGTCTTCGACAAAGACCTTAAGCTCATCTGCTGGAATCGACAGTTCAGGGAGCTGCTGGACTTGCCCGCCGAGCTCGGGCGGATCGGAATGCCACTCGATCGTATCCTGCGAGCTTGCGCAGAACGGGGTGACTTCGGTGAAGGATCCACGGACGAGCTCGTCGCCGATCGCCTTGTCCGCCTCGCCGTCCGAAAAGAGACGATTCAAGAGAAGTTGAGCAACGGTCGCATTCTCGAGATCCGTAGTGCGGCCATGCCCCAAGGCGGTATCGTCGCAACTTATTCCGACATAACGGACCGAGTTGCTGCCGCAAATGCTTTGGCGCGGGCCAATGAGACGCTGGAACGGAGAGTGCGCGAGCGCACGGCAGAGCTATTGCGGGTTAATGCGGCGCTCGCAGTCGCAAAGGCGAAAGCGGACGAGGCAAATCTCGATAAGACCCGATTTCTTGCTGCTGCCAGCCACCACCTTTTACAACCGCTCAACGCGGCTCGGCTCTATGCATCGAGCCTCGTCGAACGTCCTCTTGCCGAGGCCGACGCTGTCATCGCCCGCAACATCGATGCTTCGCTCGCGGCAGTGGAAGAGATTCTGAGCGCCTTGATCGATATTTCGCGATTGGATGCAGGTCGGCTCGAGCCGGAAATCACCGATGTACCTCTCAATGAACTTTTCCTTCACTTGGAAGTCGAGTTCGCACCGCTGGCACGCGAGAAGGGCCTGAAACTGAAAGTCGTCCCGACCTCGCTTTGGGTGCGCACAGACCGCAAGCTTTTGCGCCGCGTACTCCAGAACCTCGTTGCCAATGCTGTTAAGTACACGAGCAGCGGGGCCGTGCTCCTCGGAGCGCGCCGGAAGAATGGTTCGGTCCTCGTCCAGGTCATCGATACTGGCCGAGGTATTCCCCCTTCCAAACACAAACTGATCTTCAAAGAGTTCCAGCGGCTTGAAGAGCATGGTCCCGAAATTCGCGGCTTAGGTCTCGGCCTTTCAATAGTCGAGCGTATCTGCCGCGTGCTCCAGATGCCAATTACAGTAAACTCGCGGCCGGGTCGGGGATCGACATTCTCAGTGCTGCTTCCGAGTTCAGAAGCCCGCGGCGTCCAGGTGGTGCCCCCGCCTCGAAAACCGCTTTATGGTCCAATTAAAGGTTCCATCGTTCTCTGCATAGAAAACGAGCCGGCAGTGCTGGAGGGCATGGCCACACTGCTCCGCGGCTGGGGTTGCGAGGTAATAAGCGCAGCTAGCAGTGATGGCGCGCTAGAGGCCATTGCACAGTCCAAGCACATACCGGACATCATTCTCGCCGACTACCATTTAGACGGCGAGACCGGGCTCGAAGCCGTCATGCGTGTCAGGGAGCACTTGAATTCAGACGTTCCGGCCGTGTTCATCACGGCTGATCATTCGCCGGAAGTTGAGCGTGAACTGCGCGCCTCCGGGTTTGTTCTCCTGCGAAAACCCCTCAAGGCAGCTTCACTCCGTGCAATCATGACCCGCCTTACTCTGCGACGCGTGGCAGCGGAGTAGAGCGACTAGGAATTCCAGCGCGGTGTGTGTCTGCTTTTCGGCATTCCTGGATAAGAGCTCATCGCCGTCGAGCCGCGGGCGGTCATTGTGACCGATGCCGAAGGCCGACCTACCGCTGAGGAAACCGCGTCGCAAGAACTCCCTATCCCATCTTTGGGAGGCTCCGGAAAGGGTGATATGCACTTGATCAAAACTCGGCTACTTCCGCTTCACACCCGTGTCGAGCCTGCCGCTTTAATCTGTACTCCGACGAGAAACGCTCCTTTCTCGTACGATTTTCAGGAACCTTGCCCACGTGGTCGGAGTTTGACCGCAGGGGGACGTTGACGGAGGTCCCCATGCCCAAATTCCAAATCGCCATCTTTGCAGCTGCACTCACCCTTGCTAGCGCCGCGCCAGTCTTTGGTGACGGCTACCATGAAGTCCGGAAGGTCTATCGCTATGCTCCCGTCCCGGAGGTCGTCGAGGCACCTGATAACGGTAAGGTCGTTTACTCCTATACGGAGGTAAGGATTCGCTATCGTGGCGCTCCGACCATTGGCCGTGGCATCGCGTATTTTAACGGTCCGCCTGAGCTCTGGCGTCAGAGAGAGGTTGCCTATGACGCAATCTTCACGCAGGATAAGCGCATCATCTACGATGCTGGGCGAGCCGCCCAAACCCGGGCCTTCATAAATGGCTATGCACCCAGGTGGTACTACGCTCCGCCACCAGCAGGTATTGCCGAGCCGATCTTTGACCCCGCAGGAACATGCGGCACGTTCAGATACTGGAATGGCGCCAACTGCGTCGATGCGCGGTACTACTCCCGATATAGAAACCCGTACAAATGGTAATCTTTCCGCGACTAAACAAGCTCCGAGTGGCTCAGCGCGGATAGTAATGCGCAAGCCCCACCGCGCCTCTCTTCGGGAGCTAGATTGGCGCGAGGGCGCATTTCAGGCTGATCGAACACAAAAGAGCTGCGCCCCGGGATTCTTCCCGGGGCGCGTTGATAACATCGTGACTCTGCGGCAAACGTGCGCCTTCCGCGCGTCAGATGAGTTCCTTCAGCTCCTTGGCCGGCCGGAAGGCGATCTTCTTGCTCGCTTTGATCTTGATAGGCTCGCCCGTCGCCGGGTTCCGCCCCATGCGAGCAGGACGTTTCCGCACTTGCAGAGTGCCGAGCCCACCAATGCGGACTTTAGCGCCCTTCTTAAGATGCTTCTGAATCATCGAGGTCAGCTCGGATAGCAGCGCGGTTGTCTGCTTCCGCGGCATCTCGTGCGCTTCGGACAACTCCTTCGCCATCTGGTTCAGTGTTATCGTTGCCGGCTTCGCTGCGGCCTTCGTAGCGGCCGTTTTCGAAGCGGCTTTCGAAGTAGCCTTTCCAGATGCGGCCTTCTTGGAAGCCTTGGATGCGGCTGGGGCTTTCATCGTCTTTGACTCTCCTTGGATGATATGTGTGTCAGTTGATCTGAATCAGGCAACGCGAAAACGCTCGACGTCGCCGCCCTCCGCTACGAGCCACTTAGGCCTGCGGCCTCGGCCCGTCCAGACCAGAGAGCGATTCGTAGGGTGGCGATATTTCACCTTGATGCTCGGACTTGGAGAACCCTCTCGAGTTTTACCGAACAGATCGTGGATCTCGAAACCGGCTTGCTCGGCCATTGATTTCAGCTTCTGCTTCAGAGCGGCGCGCTCCGCGCCCCTCTTCTTCTCAATGGCTTCTGCCACCCGCTGCTGGAGCTTTAGCAGCTCCTTATAGCTCATCTTCTGAAGTTCGCTGTCCCTCATCATTATCCTCGCCTTCAATTTCCGTAACGCCTCGCAACAACAAGTGCGGGCTCGAAACTCTACATTTTGGGGCACTTAACCGAGTTCAACTCATTTGCGAACCTAATTAGAGGGTCCAACAATAAACTAAATATTACCGTGTGCCTGGATTGCAACAAAAATAACGAATTTAGATCGACTTTCGCACTGTTTTCGGCCAAAAATCGACGTCTCTCGCTGTAAGGAGAGGAGGAAAGCCGGTCATATAGAACTGAACAACGGCAGTCGTTAGAGTTCCAGGCAAGAAACTCGTCCTCTAAATCGGGCTGATCGGCGGTTTGACATCTCGTCGCAGCAACTCTTCCAATTGTTCCGCAACCGACAGCACTAAATCATCATGTCCGAGGCGCCCGATGATCTGGATGCCGACTGGCAAGCCTGTTTGGGACAGCACAGGAAGCGAAAGTGCCGGTTGCCCAGTTATATTGAATGGCCAAGTCCAGCTGAACCATGTGTGGGGAGAGGTCTTCTTGCCTGATATCACGCGCGGTCCGAGCGTTCCTATTGGAAATGCCGTAACCGGCGACGTTGGTACGATAAGGACATCGTAATCGCGAAACCAGGTGAGAACGCAGCTCGTGAAGGAACGTCTCCAACGCAAGGCTCGCGCAAGATCCCCAGCGGTTAATGTCGACCCGAACTCCAGCATTTTCGTCAATGTCGGATCCATGGCGCTGCGGTCCTGCTCGGAGTCTAGTTTAGAGCCAAGCGCGGATACCAGATCCGAACAAACGATGACTCGAAACTGCTGGTCGGGATCGCTCCAATTCAGCGTGACTTCATCGATGTTATGAGAAATTTTGCGGGCGGCCGCGACAGCTTCATTCAACGCATGAACAACTTCGGACTCGGGCTCGAGATCATCGAGTGAACGTGTCCAGGCAATCCGCAATCTATCGGGGCACTCGACTTTGAACTGAACAAGCGACTCCGGATCACGAGTATCCGGTCCAGCAATGACGCTCATGACTCGCTTGATATCAGCGACAGAGCGGGCCAGCGGACCTGTATGGCCGAGCATGTCCCATCCGGCGATCACGGGCCATTGCGGAACCATGCCGATTGTCGGCTTGAAGCCCACGACTCCACACAGTGCTGCGGGGAGCCTGATTGATCCGCCACCATCCGTTCCAATGCTGATCGGCCCCATGCCAGTCGCAACCGCTACCGCACTTCCTCCCGAGGAACCGCCGGGTGTCCGGCTAAGATCCCAGGGATTGAGAGTCTCGCCCGTAAGCGGGCTCGTCGTCACTGTCTTGTGGCAGTACTCGGGAGTTGTCGTCTTACCGATGATGATGGCACCAGCCGCTTTAAGCCGCTCGACAACAATTGCATCCTCTTCAGGAACGAAGCTTTCCTGCAATCTGGAGCCCGCGGTGGTGCGAATATCCTTTGTGAGGATGATGTCCTTGATTGAAACAGGCACACCATCAAGCGGACCGAGCACCTCGCCCTTCGGGCGCCGCGCGTCGGCAGCCCGGGCGGCGGACATGGCCTCATCCGCACACACGGTCACGAAGGCTCGAAGCACGCCGTCGATCTTACCAATCCGCTGTAGGATGGCTTCGACGACCTCGGCAGCCGTTATGAGGCCAGACCGTATGCCTTCGACGATCTGACCGGCCTCCATCCAACAAATATCTTCGTTACTCATCCTTGCTGATCAACGATGCCCAGCGACCGAGCCCCGTGCCACCCCTATCGAGTAGGGGTTCCACGAACGATTAAGCATCTCTTCGCGCAGATGCCAATTACCGGCCGCGTTCCAAAATCACTGAACTGCACGGTGCCGATTGCCGCACGAAGTTGAAATATCATCCAAGTCTAGTCGTCGCACGGTCGGGAATGGCGATGCGGAAAGCAGCGCCAGTTTCCACATCCACCAGCTCGATCGTCCCACCATGCGCACGTACAAGCTCAGCCGCGATCGCAAGACCTAACCCCGAGCCGCCGTTGCGCGCCGAACTGCCGAACGCCTGGAACAGTCGTGATCGAGCCTCGGGCGACAAGCCCGGACCGGTATCGCGTACCTCTATGATTGAGCACAAGGCCTCACGCCGTGCCTCAACTACGATTTCGCCCTGGGCTTTCGGTCCAAGAGATTCGATTGCCTGGATGGCGTTGCGGCAAAGGTTATTCAACACCCGGAACATGTGCTCCGGATCAGCGTCGACGCGTAAAGTCGGATCAATAGCAATGGTCCATTTTATTCCGTCGCGCGGCAGGCCGAGACCTTCGCCAACCTCCTCCACCATATCGCGAAGCACCAGAAGCTCACGATGCGGCGCGCGCTCTTCTGCGCGGCCGAACCTTAGCGTATCGCTGCAGAAGCTGATCGCGCGGTCGAGCGAGGCTATGAGTTTCGGGGCGAAACGCTGCACCGTGGGATCGGGGATAGCCGCTAGGCGATCGGATATGAGCTGTGCGCTGGCCAACATGTTCCGCAGGTCGTGATTGATCTTGCTCACCGCCAGCCCGACCTGCGCAAGCCTACTTTTTTGGTGGAGCATTTGTGAGAGCTGCCGTTGCATTCGCGCGAGCTCCCGCTCGGCAATACCAATCTCGTCGCGACGCTCGGAAGGAATGATGATCCGACTCGCATCCTCTGGGTTCTCACTGAAAGCGAGCATGTTGTGCGTAATACGCATCATCGGGCGCACGAACATGGCACTCAACGCTACGTAGACCAGCGCAGCGGCAATAATCGAGATGATGATCGACAGCCCCATCACGTTGAGACCATACCGGATCATGGCCGATTTGAGCGTTGCCTCAGGTAGGACGATCTCGACGAACTCGAACATGGGCTGTGCTTCACGATTTCCCGCCGCGGGATGCCCCCGAACCAAGATCATGCGTCCCGGCGGGGCAAAGAAGACTGCGATAGCATCGGTGATAAGCCCAAGACGATTGGAAAGCCGCGCCAGAAAGTCTGCCTCAGCAGGTTCGCGCAGGTCGTACTTCGCGTCGACCACGAAGTCTCCATCAGGCGGAAGCACGAGCTTTCGCATACCGTTGGCTTTGATCGCCACAGAGCGCAACTGTGCCGTGCTCAGTAGCTCGCTGCGAACGCCCTCGGGGATGATCCCGCCAGGAGCGGCGTCGGCCGCCAATGATGCCAATCGAGCTGCCGTCAAACGATCCGTCAGCCACGTCAAACGAAAGTTGGCAACGGACGGCACGAAGATCAGCACCTCCGCCAGCATGACGAACAGAGCCGTGAGGTAGAGCAGCTTTGCCGGCAGCCCATACAGCAGCTTCTCCGACGCACCGTGCGCCGAAGATTGAGCGGGCTTCACGCCGGTATCGGGAGCCTTCCGGCCGCCAACCTCAGAAGAAACCGAGTCCTGCGGCACTCACGCCTCGAGCCGTTCGCTAACCGAGCTTGGCCAGTAGCGAAAGCACCCTACGCACAAAAGCGCTACCAGCCGTCGTTGCATAATAGCGGAAAGCAGCACGTTTGTTGATCTCTGAAAGGGTGGGATAGGGCGAAACCCAGCCAACCATGGCCTTGATCTTAAGCCTCTGGGAGAGAGCAAGCGACCACATCTGAATAAGCTCACCCGCCTGCTCGCCGACGATACCTGCTCCCAGAATGCGTCCGCGCTTATCCGTAATCACCTTGACGAAACCGCGCGTAGCCCGTTCGGCCTGGGCCCTGTCGTTCTCAGCATATGGCCAGCGTAGGACCTGCACGTTGCCCTTGGTCCTGTGAGCCTCCTCCTCGGAAAGGCCGACATAGGCGAGCTCTGGGTCAGTGAACGTCACCCGCGGCAGCAGCATCTCGTCGACCTTTGCCGGAAGCCGGAACAGTGCGCGCCGGATCACAATATCGGCATGGTAGTTGGCGACATGCGTGAACCGCGGGCCACCAGTGCAGTCGCCGATGGCGAAAATTCGCCGGTTCGAGCTGACGAGGCCCCGGCTCACCTTGATGCCGGAACTAGGGTCGTACTTGACTTTGGCTGCCTCGAGATTGAGGTCTGCGACGTTCGGACGGCGCCCGGCTGCAATGAGCAAGTGGGTGCCGTCGATCATTTCGCTAGTTGCGCCAGTCTTGATAGTCACGCGAATCTCACCTTCGCGACCATCGACCCGCTCAACGGCTGTGTTTTCTCGAAGATCCAGGCCTTCCTGGCGCAAAGCCTTTAGGACGTGCGTTGCGAGCTCCGGATCCTCCGCTTGTAAAGTGGATGCCGCTTCGAGGACCGTAACGCGGCTTCCGAGCCGCAGGTAGGCTTGCGCCAGCTCGAGGCCGATTGGACCGCCGCCTATGACAATCAAGTGCGGAACGGGGGAGGCGTTATCGAAAATCGTCTCATTCGTGAAGAACGGAACTTCATCGAGCCCAGGGATCGGCGGCACCACCGGCGACGAACCCGTAGCGATGACAAATCGGCGCGCACGGATGCGATGCTCGCCCGCCTCGACGGTGCGCTTGTCAACGAATCTGGCTTTGGCCTGGATCACGCGCACACCGAGACCGGTGAAGCGCTCGACAGAATCATTGGGTGCGATCTCTGCGATAACGCCGCGGATATGATCGCGGACGCTTTGCCAATTAACGCTGGGCGAGACAGCCTCAATACCAAAGCTGTCGCTGGTACGCATGATGTGCGCACGCTTGGCCGCGGCGATCAACGCTTTCGAGGGTACACAGCCATAGTTGAGGCAGTCGCCGCCCATCTTGTGCTTTTCGATCAGCACTACGCTCCGGCCCAATGCAGCGCCAGCAGCAGCTACGGACAGCCCACCCGATCCCGCCCCGATGACGCACAGATCGGCGGTGATCACATCGCTGCTATTGGCCGAGAGCTCAGCCGGCGCCCCGCTGCCAGCTCCGCTCTTACCTTTCAGCATGCCGCTTGCTCCACTTCTTCACCGCCACCGGAATGAGTGCCGCAAGGCCGAGAAGCACGAATGCGGCGATGAGCTCAGGCGTCACGAGTGCGCCAGCATCGACGACGTATCCGCATTGGTCCTTGTCATCAGCCGTCGCAATACACGCCCTGTAGAGCTGATTCTGGGCCTCTATGACACTGCCGAGCCCCGAGCCGGCCACCGAGAACGCCAGCGTGGCTGGCATGATGCCAAGGAACGTTCCGACTACGAAGGTCCTGAGTGGAACATCGAGTAGTGCTGGGACCAAATTCACGACGAAGAACGGAAAGAGCGGCACGAGGCGCAAGAACAGCAGATAACTCAGGGCGTCTTCTCGAAACCCTTGTCTCAGCCTTTCGACCCACGGGCCCATCTTCGCGACGAGCGGCCTTCCGATGGACGTCCTCGCGATGAGAAAAATGATCGTTGCACCTGTTGTGGCGGCAACGACGGTGGCCAGAAAAGCAAGCTGCCAGCCGAACAGCAGTCCTCCCGAAACGGTCATGACCAGCGCACCCGGCAGCGAGAGCGCCACCACTGCAACGTAGATCAGAACATAGAGAAGCACCGCCGTGCCAAGATGGGCACCGATAAAGCTGCGTAGCGCCTCGTAGTGAAGACCAACCGTCTTGAAGCTCAAAAGCTTGTGCCAGCCCATTCCGTAGGCCAACACCGTGGCTGCCAGTAGCAGTGCGAGCGGTAGCAGGCGGCGGGCGATCGACCCGGACTGTTCAGGCATTCGTGTCATTTGATAGTGCCGCAATCGACTATGGACTGAATGTGGGGTTGCGGCAGCCAGTTTTGACCGCCGACTTCTTCACCAGCTGTAACTCTCGACAACCCCAGAGATATGCCACGTTCACCCGCTTTCTGGGCCTAATCTTCCAAGTGCTTAAAGCGTGCGGGCAAGGGCTGAACGGAAACCAAAGCTTCAAGAACGCGTGAACCTGCGCGCAAATAGCTGATCCGCGTTGCGCCCGCGGCCGAATTGACTTGCTGCGAGCTGCCGCCTATAAGCACGCCGTCCCAATATCCAAGCATCACGAGGGCAGCTGGAACCGTGACCGCTCGGGTGACGTGCACGTGGTGAGCCGTTCGGGCCTCTCCGCTCGGCCAGCCCCGTGATCGACTGCCATACGGAGAGAGAACGTGAAACGCACCTACCAGCCGAGCCGCCTGGTCCGCAAGCGTCGCCACGGATTCCGCGCGCGTATGCGCACGGCCGGTGGCGCCAAGGTCATCGCGCGCCGGAGGGCCAAGGGCCGCAAGCGCCTCTCTGCCTAGTCGTGAGGGCCGCCACGGGCGGCATGTCGCAGCCCTGAGATGGTATGGGCCAGACCGTGGGGCTGACGACACTCAAACGGCGGGCGGAGTTCCTCCGAGTCAGGGGCGGCCTGAGATGGAGCACCCCCACTCTTGTGCTCGAAGCAAAGCCGCGCGATTGCGACGCGTTGGCTGGAAAAGAGGCGCAGGGTGCCCGATTTGGCTACACCGTAAGCAAGAAGGTCGGCAAAGCCGTCGTGCGCAACCGCATTCGGCGGCGTCTCAAGGCTGCAACCAGGGAGCTCCTAGAGTTTGCGCGCCCTGGGTACGACTACGTCATCATAGCTCGGCCCGATGCCGCCGAGCGATCGTACGCGGAGCTCAAGGCGGATTTGGCGCAAGCATTCTTGCGCATTCACCGCACGCCTCGAGCCAAGCGGCGGCAATAGCGATTTTGCCGGACGCGACCTGCTGCCTCTTCCCCCAGGCGCGAAAAACCGGCAGACACGCCTTAGCCAAGTAACGAATTCGAGGGCAAGTCGAGGGTCCATGCAACAGCCCGATACTCAGAAGAACTTGCTGATCGCGATCATCCTGTCCATCGCGGTCCTGTTGGGCTGGCAGATGCTGGTCGGCACACCGCAACCGCACCGGGAGCAGGCTCCGCCGGCGCCGACCGATGCCATCCCGTCACCGGGCGCGACACCCGATGCCGCAGCGCCGGCTGCACCGGGCACGGGAGCACCTTCGGTGCCCGCCGTCGCCCCTACTCGCGAGGCGGCCCTCGCAGCATCGCCGCGCGTTGCAATCGATACGCCATCGGTTAGGGGTTCGATCGCGCTCAAAGGTGGCCGCATCGACGACCTCATCCTCAAGCACTACCGGGAGACTGTCGATCCCAACAGTCCAAACATCGTGCTGCTCTCGCCAGCAGACGGGCCTGATGCCTACTTCGCTGAGCACGGCTGGGTAGCGCCTGGAGGCACCAATCTGGCTCTGCCGGACCGGGATACGTTGTGGCAGGTGGAACGGCATGGTCCGCTGACTCCCACCAATCCCGTCACCCTCGTCTGGGATAATCAGCAGGGCCTGATCTTCCGCCGCACGATCTCTGTCGACGATCGCTACATGTTCAAGGTGACGGACTCGGTCGAGAATAGGACCGGGGCCGACGTTACCCTGTATCCCTACGCCAGGCTGCGCCGAGAGGGTACACCGGTAGTGCAAGGTTTCTTCATCTTGCACGAAGGCCTGATCGGCGTGCTCGGCGATGCCGGATTACACGAAATTACCTATTCAGACGCGTTGAAAGCCGACGGAGGCACCACCGTCAACGATGCTAGCGGTGGGTGGCTTGGAATCACCGACAAGTACTGGGCCGCCACGCTCATCCCGAACCAGAATACTGCCTACAATGCCAGGATGACCGGCCGGCCAGCGAGTGCAGGGCAGCCGGAGTTCTATCAGGCCGACTATATGCTCCCGGCAACTGTCATCCCGGCTGGGGGGCAATCGAGCGTCGAAGGCATGCTATTTGCCGGCGCACGCGAGGTCGGGACAGTGCAGAACTATGCCGACACCTTCGGCATCAAGCAGTTCGACCTGCTGATCGATTGGGGCTGGTTCTACTTTATCACCAAGCCGCTCTACTACCTCATTAATTGGTTCTACGGACTGCTCGGCAACTTTGGCTTGGCCATCCTTGCGGTGACCGTTGTCGTCAAGGCAGCCTTCTTCCCGCTCGCCAACAAGTCCTACGAGTCCATGGCGAAGATGAAGAAGCTGCAGCCCGAGATGGAGCGCATCCGGGACCGCTTCAAAGACGACAAAATGCGCCAGCAGCAGGAACTGATGGCGCTGTACCAGAAGGAGAAGATCAATCCGCTCGCGGGCTGTCTGCCGATTCTGGTGCAGATCCCCGTCTTCTTCGCTCTCTACAAGGTGCTGTTCGTCAGCATCGACATGCGGCATGCGCCGTTCTTCGGCTGGATCAAGGATCTTTCGGCGCCTGATCCGACGTCAATCTTCAACCTGTTTGGTCTCCTGCCATTTGGGGTGCCTGAGTTCCTGCATATTGGCGCCTGGCCCGTTATCATGGGCATCACGATGTGGCTGCAAATGCAGCTCAACCCCCAGCAGCCGGACCCCATTCAGCAGAAGATCTTCAACTGGATGCCGGTGCTGTTCACCTTCCTGCTGGCAGCGTTTCCAGCCGGACTTGTCATCTATTGGGCGTGGAACAACGTGCTGTCGTTGGCTCAGCAGTGGATCATCATGAAACGCCAGGGCGTCGAGGTGCCCATTGTTAGCAACCTGAAGCGGAATTTCGCACCCGTCATCGGGCTCGTCGCCGGCAAGAACTCCGCTGATGCCCGACCCGCAAAGTCGGCGCAAGCGGCAAAGCAGAAAGAGGGGCAACCCCAAGCGGCACCCAAGCAAACGGACTCGACCGAACAGGCCAGCGTTTCAGCCAAAGCCTCCGATGACTCGACCACGGAAGGCACCGAGCCGACCCAAGCCGTTCAAGCTGGGGGCCAGGATCGTGCCGCAACACGTAAGGCCGAAGCCAAGGCGCGCAAAGCCAAAGGGTAGCCGGCCATCCGTAAGAGGCTATGATGGAGCCCCCTCGGCGCGGAGCAGCAGCTGTCGCAAGTGAGACTGACGCAGCGAGCCCCGAGTGGATCGCGGCGGGGGCTGCCCTGTTCGCCCGTCCATGGGTCTTCGTGCGCGGCGTGCCGTCGTTGGAGTTCCTGCCTGAAGCAGACCGGCCCGAAGTCGCATTCGCTGGGCGGTCCAACGTCGGCAAATCCAGTCTAATCAATGCAGTTGTCGGCCAGCGCGGACTGGCCCGCACATCGAGCACACCCGGACGTACGCAGGAGCTCAACTTCTTCGCCACAGCGGACGTGCCGCTTTATATCGTCGATCTGCCGGGCTACGGTTTTGCTCAGGCGCCAAAACAAAAAGTCAAAGCCTGGATCGAGCTGGTGCGGGCCTATCTGAGTGGCCGCCCGACTCTCAAGCGCGTTTTCCTGCTCATCGATTCACGGCACGGGATAAAGCCGCTGGATCGCGAAATCATGCAGCTCCTCGACGGGGCAGCTGTGTCTTATCAGATTGTTCTGACCAAAGCCGACAAGCCGAACCGCAGCCAACTGGACGCCGTGGCTGCCGCAACCCGCACCGTGATCGCTTCTCATCCGGCTGCCTATCCGGACATCATCGTCACCTCGGCGGCCAAGGGCAAAGGGATCGACGTTTTGCGCGCAACGATAGCCGAGCTGTATCAGACGTCCGGAGCCGCCTGAGATCGACGTGTCAGATCAAACCAATCTGCGTCAGCAGCGCACTGCCGATCTCCCAAACCCCCTCGCCGAACCGCGCAAGAATCGCGCCTAACCCAGCTGCAGCAATCCAACCACCCCACTGCACTGCCGTCTTGTGGTAGTTGGTCCGGATCTTCACCTCGACAACTTGGTCTGGCAGCGCGGTCTCCGCCGCCAGCCCATCCGCGCCGACGGTGCGAGCCGAAACGATAAGTTGTAGCCGCGCTCTGCCCCGGCGCTGTGGCGTCACGATCCAGCGCCAGCTTGCATAATCGTCGGAAAGCAGCCCCAAGGTGTTCTCGATCCACTGAGTCTCCGGCGAAGCCATTTCAATCCAGAAACCGCCCTCAGGTGCGCGCAACCGCACAGACATCGCTTTTGTCACGACAACGTCGTGCCGATACGCGGTACCTGAACCCTGAAGCCGCCCGGCAAGAGCCTTCACCTCCGCTTTGGCAATGCTGATCTCGATAAGCTCCGGCACATGGGCGGTCATCCGGCGTGGGATGTTCTCTACCAGCTGACCGGCAAAGGCTTCCGTGGCGGTAGACACCTCGTGACCCGGCGTCGCCTTTGGACGCGCACCGTGTTGCGACGGCCGGGATCCGGACAAAGGCGGTTCCCCCGGGGCGAACGGTGGTGGCGTCGGCTCAGACCAAGGTGACTGCTCTCTCCGATAATGAGGCGGCGGCGGGGGATGTGCTTGCCCAGCGCCCTGCACGGGCTGCCCAGGCATCCGAGGCGGAGGCGGCGGTCGTTTCGCGTCAGGTTCGCGCAAGACTTGCGGCCGATAGTATCCATCCATCCGAGAATGGCTCGGCCAGTCGAGTGTCGGAGCAGGCGGCCCAACGTGATTGGAACCTCGGGGTGCCGGTTCGGGGCTGACGAAATCGCCCGACTCACCTCGGTGATGATGCTGTGCTCCGTGCGGAATGGACGGGCCCTTCGCCGGCACATCGTGACTATGCTTACCGATTTCCGAGCGGAGTACATCGGGAGGCAAGCTCGCGGGCCCCACCGCAGGGTGCGGGCCATGCTGTTCTTCTACCCTCGGACGAGGGGCGGTGGGCTCCGGCTGCTGAGAAGAATAGCGCTCGTCAGGCTGCCCATGCGCTCGACCGTGGTCCGCCGCGTGAACGGAATCCTCTACGGGCGGACTCGCTTCAGGCCTACGTGAGCCATTGATCCCAGTCGCAACGCGCCGCCGTGCCGCCGCAAGAATATCCTCAGTCGTTAGGCCAGATGGGCCATTCCGTTGGTTGTGGCCGAGATATGGCTCTCGTGAGACCGGCCTCCCGGCCTCGGGCCCCCCAGATTGAGCTTCCGGAGCTGCTTGATGTCCAGGCTCTGGCGCTGATTGTGTCGGCGGCTGCCCTGCGCTGCGCGCCGTTGCGTTGACCTTCTGCAGAGCCTTGATTGCCTCCTCGAACGTCAGTCCCTGATCGCGCAGCATGCTTGCCGCCGCGCTTCGGCCGTCGCCAACAATCGCTGCCAAGACTATGGCACCGTTCACCTCGCGGCGACGACTCTGCCTCGCCGCAGCCGCGGCATATTCCACAATACGGATCAGCTCGGGGGACGCTATCGGGTCCGATGACTCGCCCGGCGACGAGCGCTCAACCGACTCTGCAACGTAGCTCGAGGCATCGCCACTTAGTCTATCAAGGTCGACATGGCAGGCCTGCAGCACCGTCGACGCGTCTTTGTCAGCAATCAGGGCCAGGAGCAAATGCTCCAAAGTGACTGTGCGATGCGACTGGCTCTTGGCGTAGTCGAAAGCGCGCGCGAGCGTTGTCGCCAGGTCGCGTGACTTCGGCACCCAGCTCAATGCATCGGCGTACGGCTGCGGCATCCAAGCTCCCCTTTCGGCTCCTACCACTATGAGAAAGGAGCCGGCCCCACCCTCATTGTCAGGCGAATCTGCTCGTCTCGTGGCGAGATTAGCCGATCGGGCCGACGCCTGCACGCTCGACCACCGGCCAAAGCCGTCACGTAGCGAAAGGTCGCGAGCCTCTGGCCGCAGGACCTCGGGGAAAGTCGTTGTGGGGTAGCGCCGACCCGCTATAACTGCACTCGCCAGTCAGGCAAGGAAAGACGCGAATATGGCCGGCAGAACCAACAATCCGCAAAGCTCTGGTACAAAAGGCGCCGTCTCGGCGCATTCGAAGGCGCAGATTCTCGCCGAGGCGCTGCCCTATCTGCAGCGCTATGACAACCAGACGGTTGTCATCAAGTTCGGCGGCCATGCCATGGGGGACGCCGCCCTCGCTGATGCCTTCGCCCAGGACATCGTTTACCTCAAGCTCTCGGGCGTGAATCCTATCGTGGTACACGGCGGCGGGCCGCAGATCGCGGCTATGCTCAAGAAGCTCCAAATCAAGTCAGAGTTCGTAAACGGCCTCCGCGTCACGGACAAACCAACGGTCGAGGTGGTCGAGATGGTACTCGCCGGCGCCATCAATAAGGAGATCGTCTCGGCCATCAATCGCCAGGGTGGCAAGGCGGTTGGCATCTGCGGCAAGGATGCCAATCTTATGATCGCCCGCCGGATCACGGAGATGCCCGATCCGGAATCGAACATCATGAAGGCGGTGGACATCGGCTACGTAGGTGTTCCGGAGGAGGTCAATCCCCATATCGTGGAGGTGATCTCGAATTCCGACCTCATCCCAGTCATCGCCCCGGTTGGCGTCAGCCGCGATGGCCATACCCTCAACATCAACGCGGATACCTTTGCGAGCGCGCTGGCCGCGAAGATGAAGGCGAAGCGGCTGCTACTGCTGACCGACGTCGAAGGCGTGCTGGACAAGGAGAAAAGGCTGATTCCAGAGCTTTCTGTTGCCAAAGCACGCGAGCTGATCCGAAATGGCACGATCACCGGTGGTATGATCCCGAAAGTCGAGGGCTGCATCGAGGTCGTTGAGGCCGGTGTCGAGGCAGTCGTCATCATCGACGGCCGCGTGCCACACTGCGTTCTCCTGGAGCTCTTTACCGAGCACGGTGTCGGCACGCTGGTCGGAACGTCGGAGGAGCCCACAGTACCATGAGCACCGGAGCACCCAGAGCCGCTGCACCAGCGCAGCGGCGTGGGTTCGACGCAACCACCACCTGGATTTTCGATCTCGACAACACACTGTACCCGGCCGATTGCAACCTATTCGCTCAGGTCGACCAACGGATGGGTGAGTTCATCGCCCAATATCTCGGCGTGTCCTTTGACCACGCTCGGCACCTTCAGAAGACCTACTACCGCCAATTCGGCACTACGCTCTGCGGCCTGATGCAGGTGCATAACTTGGATCCTAAGCCTTTCTTGGATTACGTCCACGATATCGATCTATCCGTAGTGCCCGAGCACCCAGAGCTGGCGGCTGCCATCGAAACGTTGCCCGGCCGGCGGCTGATTTTCACCAACGGCTCACGTCGGCACGCGGAACGCGTGGCAGAGAAGCTTGGTGTGCTCCATCTGTTCGATGACATCTGCGACATCGCAGCATGCGAGTATGTTCCGAAACCCAGTCCCGATGCTTTTGATCGTATGATCCGCCGGCACGGGGTTGCGCCAAGGACGGCCGCGATGTTCGAGGACATGCCGCAAAATCTCGAGGCTCCGCACACCCTGGGCATGACGACCGTGCTCGTTCACTCCAGCTACTACGATCATCCTGTTCAGCTCGCGATCCGCCAATGGCGTGAGCCACCTGAACACATCCACCATATGACGGATGATCTGGCGGCCTTCCTCAGGCAGATAATCGCCGCAACCAAGAGCTGAACTTCCACCCTCCGAGCCACGCCATCGTTACGCTGAATTGTTGAGCGAAGGACGAAGGACTTGGCTCCGGCATGCGATCTGGGCGAAAACCCTCCTACCACGTCGCATGCAGGCGAGGGTGGTCTGGGCTAAGGAGGGGGAGCCGTGCTTGAGAGGCAGCCCGCGAGGAACCGGCAAGGAGGCGTCGGCTGGTATGTCAGCTTCGCGCTGATTGCCATCGTCGCTTTCGTCGGAATTGGAGCGGCTACGGGGCAGGATGCACTCGCGGCCGCTGCCCGCATATTTTGGAATGCGTTTGCCTTCCTCATCAACGGCCTCATCCGAGTATTCGGTAGTTTGCTCGGCCTCATAGCAAAGGGCGTTGGATGGCGACGCCTAACACGTGTCGCGAACACAATTTGCGGAATTGGTCTCGGGTATGCCGCCAGCGTTGTGCTCAGTGAGGAGAAGGTGCGAAGGGCACGTGGCTGGCGCGGCAAGCTACGTGCAGCTATCGCCTCCATCAGAGATCGCTGGCAAGCGCTGCACCTATTCTGGAAGCTGGTGATCGTAGCTGCACTGATCGCCAGTCAGATCTATCTCCACACCATGCTCATTATTTTCCCGATCGCTTTCCTCGTCCCGGTCGTGCGGCGGCTCTGGGTGCGGCTTGCCGACTTGTTCTTCGGGGCATGGTATTGGAAGAAATTCGGTGCAAGGCACCGAAAGATGGTAGCATGGCTCCGGACCTTGCCCGTGATACGCAACATCATCGGTTGGGCGCGCCTGACACGAATTCGATACCTTACGGCCTGGCGGCTCTGGAAATACCACCCGCGCTATCTCGACCCCGACACCGGTAAGCGGCAAGTGAGTTTAGTTGAGCCCCTGCGCCTTTGGTGGCGCAACGAGCTCGACGGCTATATTGGTCGCCCGCTGTTGGCCGGTGGATTGCATCGCCCAGGCCTTATGCCCTCGACTTCGCTGGCATCTTCCCAGTCTGATGCACAGCCGAACAGCCACACGCGTACGGTGCCGGGCTGATCCCGCTGACAGGAGCCAAGGCCGCTGCGGCGGGTTAACCAGACTTTTGAACAACTTCTAAACCCGACGCTGGTTTCCTGCGTGCCGGGCACGTCAAGGCGCATGCGTATCATCTTCGCTCAGAAGCAGCCTGGCGGGAGGGGGGATTCGGCCCAAGCTCTCACGCTCTGGAGCGAAAGGTGAATGTGCAGGCGGTTTTCGCGCTATCTCCTACTCTTGCGTATTGTGCTCGCCATCTTTGTCCCATGGCGCGACCGACGCGAGCAAAGTGAAGGCCGGCAAGCGGCGGAGCTTAGTCCCAATGGATCTCACGCGCCGCCTAAGCCGCTGCCACCGCTTCAAACCGCGAGTTCTGCCATCGACGCCAAGCATAGCGTCTTGCCCACTCGCATCCTGAATCGCTCATCGGCGCAAATGGATGGACCGGCACCGTTGAATCGCGAAAAGAAGCGAGCCCCGTCGCTCAGCAAAAAGCGTAGGAAAAATTTGGCGGGCAAGCGGATTCTGATTGCAGAGGACGACACTATCAATGCGCGGCTCATTCAGTGCATGGTCCATCGGGCTGGTTGTAGAAGCGTAATCGCCACCACTGGCCAAGCCGCAGTCGATGCTGTACGCGCCAGCCTTCAAGGAAAGCGGCCTAGGATCGACCTCGTGCTTATGGACGTCCACATGCCTGGTCTCGACGGTCTCGCTGCTGCACAGCAAATCCGTCAGCTGACCGATGATCTGACCAGCCGTGCGCAGCTGCTCACGAAACGTCCACCGCTGATCGCCATCACGGCCAACGCTTTTCCCGAGGATCGCCAGATTTGCCTGGAAGCGGGAATGGACGACTATCTCGCGAAACCGTTCTCTTGGCCCGAGTTCAACGCTTTGCTGGCCCGCTGGCTCTCGGACGACCACTCTAACGGCGAGGATACCGGGAGAGACGTTCGCGCAGCATGACACGACCGCGAAGGCGGCTGCGCTATTGCCGAATTGTCATAGTCATATACTAATGGTTAATCTTAGGTGCACCGACGCGGCTTTCGACGCCTAAGCCACGCCTGGAGAGGGTTGCGACATCTGGATGAAGCTGAATGCGCATCGAAATAGGAAGCGTTGGTCGCGCAGCCCCAGGGCCGGTGCGCTCGCGCAGGGGCTCTTGATGCTCGGATCCGCAGCCCGTCAACGCATTCCTCGGTTTGGTATTGCCCCACGTCGGCGCCCTGGGAAAATTTATGGCCGGATCGGCAGCCTGGAAGTTCGGCTCGCCCAGACCTGGGCCGACATCAGATGCGCGCAAAGGCTGCGCTACGACGTGTTCTACAACGAGATGTCGGCGCGGGCCAATTTTACCACACAGTTGCGGGGCCGCGACGAGGACCCTTATGATGCAATCTGCGACCATCTACTGGTCGTCGATACCTCACTGCCTTGTGCCACCGGCCGGGACTGGCGCCGACAAAAGCCGCACGTCGTTGGCACCTACCGGGTGCTGCGCCAGGAGATCGCCGAACGGAAGCTCGGCTTCTATACCCAGGGTGAGTATGACATCGCCCAGTTGATCGCTCGGAGGCCCGACCTTCGGTTCATGGAGCTGGGGCGTAGTTGCGTTCTGAAGCCTTACCGCAACAAGCGCACGGTGGAGCTGCTCTGGCACGGGCTGTGGACCTACGTCCGCGAGCACAAGGTTGACGTCATGCTCGGGTGTGCCAGCTTCGAGGGTGTCGACCCCGAGGCGCATGCGATGGCGCTGTCGTTTCTCCACCACTTTGCTTTGGCGCCGGAGGAATGGCGCGTGCGGGCGCATGACCACCTGTTCGTTCCGATGGACCGCCTGCCGAAGGATGCCGTCGACCCACGGGCGGCCCTCAAGGCGATGCCACCGCTAATCAAGGGCTACCTCCGGCTTGGCGCTGTCGTCGGTGAAGGCGCGGTCATCGATCACCAGTTCGGCACAACAGATGTGCTGATCGTGCTGCCGGTGGAGCGGATCGATCCGCGTTATTTCGAACATTTTGGCGCACCCGATGAACAGGGCTGCCGGGTCGGCCCCGATCGTAAAACCCACGTGCCCGAATAGTTACCGCGTTGAACACGGCGCCGCGGGCGAACTTCGACAGACCGCAATGCGCCTCAGCCTCTTGCTGGGGATGTCTTCCGCGCCGACTCGATAGCGGGAATCACCTTCGTCTCGAGCGCTTCCATCGTAATCGGCCCCACGTGCTTGTAGACGATCCGCCCCTCCCCATCGACAACGAAGGTCTCGGGTATTCCGTAGACACCCCAATCGATCGCAGTGCGGCCGTTGTCATCGACACCGACAGCCCGGTAAGGATTGCCGTGGTGGCCAAGGAAGCGGCGTGCCGCCGTTGCCTGATCCTTGTAGTTGACGCCGTATAGGTCGACGCCGGTTCGGCGCACCATCTCGACGAGAACGGGATGCTCTTGCACGCAGGGCACGCACCATGAGGCCCAGAAGTTGACAACGGAAGGCTTTCCACGGCTGAGGTCATTGTGGCCAAAGCCGGGCACCGGCGAGCCATTGTCGACGAGCCCGGGAAGCGGCTCGAGCGAAAATTCCGGGGCCTGCTTACCGATCAGCGCAGACGGGAGACGGGATGGGTCCCCAGTCTTCAAAGCGAAAGTGAACATGAGCGCCAGCGCTGCAAAAATGATGAGCGGTGCGACGAGCCAACTCAAGCGACGCCGCTTCTTAGACACGGGCAGGCTAGAAGACTGCTGATCGGTGGTACCGTTACACATGGCTTTAGGCCGGTCCACTCCCACGCTCAGCCGCCCGGGCCGAACGCCGCCGGACCCCGCGTGCCTCAAGATCATCGAGCCGGCGCTGCTGATACCGTCCATCCGCGATGAGCCACGCGATCATGGCCGCAAGAACAAGCGCGACCACGCCATATGAGGCCCAGATGAACGCAGCGTGAGGTCCAAGATCCATGCCGCTACTCCGCAGGTCTGGCTTCGAGACGAACGGCTCGTTCCACTTCGGCCATCGTCAAGGACCTGACTCGCCGTCGCAAAATCTCGTTACGCATGGCTTTGAGGTGCATGGCGAAGAACAACAGCGTGAACCCTGCAGCCATCACCAGCAACGGGATCAGAATCGATGAATGTATCGCCGGTCCGCCTGCCCTGAGCACACTGGCCGGCTGGTGCAGCGTGTTCCACCAGTCCACCGAGAAACGAATCACCGGTAGAATGACAACGCCTACAAGCCCGAGCACCGCTGTTAGCTTGCCTGCCAGCGTTGGATCCTCATCAAGGGCAGAACGCAGCGCAATTAGACCGATATACAGGAAAAACAGGATCAACACCGAGGTGAGCCGCGCATCCCAAACCCAATAGGCCCCCCACATGGGCTTGCCCCACAACGCTCCGGTGATGAGCGCCAACAGTGTGAAGGCGGCCCCAATAGGCGCTGCAGCCTTCGCCGACACGTCCGCGAGCGGGTGACGGAATACAAGCAGACCGAAGCTCGAAACAGCGATGATCATGTAGCCCATCATCGCCAGCCAAGCCGCGGGGACATGAACAAACATGATCCTGACAGTCTCACCCTGCTGATAGTCAGGCGGCGCGACGAAGAAGGCGAGATAAAGCCCGTACGCGAGCGTCAAAGCGGCAAGCCCTGAAATCCAGGGCAGAATCCGCTCGGATAGCTCCATGAACCGCGTCGGGTTGGCCAACCTTTGGGTGAGCGTCTGCATGGCACAGATCTAGGCCGTCGGCCGGCCCCACGCAAACCGCTTCTACGTCGCGGGTTAGCAATCGGACATTGCCCTGGGTCAAAACGAGCACCCTACGCGCGTGTCATCCAAGCTGCGCCCGGAGTGCAGCGGCCGCAGCGATCGGGCCTATGACCAGGGAAGCGATCGTTACAGCCGACAGCAATAGCAAAGAGGCCTCCAGGCTGCCCGGTGGGGTCACAACGGCACTGATGGCTGAGATACCGAAAATCAAAGTTGGAATATAAAGCGGCAGCACCAGGAGCGCGATCAGCAGGCCGCCACGCCGGCTCCTCAGCGTCAGCGCGGCACCCACACTACCCAGAAAACTGATCGCAGGTGAGCCGATAAGCACCGTAACGACGAGCACCGGATAGGCTGCCAACTCAAGATTCAGCAGAAGTCCCAAGATCGGCGTCAGGATCGCAAGCGGCAGGCACGAGGAGATCCAGTGCGCCAGCGCCTTGGCAGCAACGACCAATTCCAATGGCAACGCCCCCGTGGTCAGGACCTCCAGCACTCCTTCTTCCTGATCCACATCGAACATGCGGCCGAGAGAGAGCAGCGCTGCCAGCAGGAGCCCGATCCACAGCACGCCCGGTGCAATTCGCGACAGAAGTTGCAAGTCGGGCCCTAATCCGAGCGGCATCAACGCGATGACGACAAGATAGAAGCCGAGGGCCGTCCCGGTCGCGCCGCCCTCCCGCACGGCAAGCAGAAGGTCGCGTTGCACAAGCGTTCGGAAGCTCTTCATGCCTGCTCCGCGGCAAAGCCAAGCCGCAGCTCCCGCGAGCGTGCGATGCCGAGCTCAAGGTGCGTCGCGGCGACAACAATGCCTCCAGACGAGACGTGCTCATCTATTGCTTCAGCCAGCACCGCAGTCGACCGGGCATCCAGCGAGGTTGATGGCTCGTCGAGCAGCCAAAGTGGGCGGAACGCAAGCAGAGGTCGCACCAGAGCCAACCGCCGCCTCTGCCCGGCGGATAGATAGCCTGTTGGGATGCTTGCTAATGAAGCTAAGCCGAACCGCTCCAACGCTGCCGAAACCCGATCTTCAGACCCGCCGAGATATCTCGCCCAAAATCGCACGTTCTCTTCGACCATGAGCGAGGCGCGCACACCGTTGAGGTGGCCGACATAGTGGATCCGCTCTCTCAGCGGCTGCTCCTCGTCACCGGCAAGTCGGATGTGGCCCGAAATCGGCGACAGAAACCCAGCGATCGTTCTCAGTAGGGTTGTCTTCCCCGAACCGTTTGGGCCACGAATCAGCAGAGCCTCTCCCGAGGACACGGTGAACGACAAGTCCGAGAGGACGCGCCGCCCACCCCGTTCCACGGAGAGATTTGTCACTTCGAGGCCGGGTCCGGAGCCCCGATCCGGCGCAATCGTGTTCTCGTCAGCCAATTCAACCCGTCTTTTGACTGATTACCTTCGTCAAAGCGCACGACTAGCCGTGACGAAGCACGTACTAGTCCTCGCCCGGGCGCGGATATATAAGGAGCACGCTTCTATCGACGCTAGCGCAAAAACGGGATTGTTCCCTCCGCCGGCGCTCCGGCGGCGCGGCTGTAATTGCTCGGATGGAGGACAGAACGTGACCGCGCAAGAACCCGTGTCGTTGGACAGCTTCAAAAGCCGCAAGACACTCACCGTCGACAACAAGACCTACACCTACTTCTCACTGCCGGATGCTGAGCGGAATGGCCTCAACGGCGTTTCCCGTTTGCCGTACTCGATGAAGGTACTTTTGGAGAACCTTCTTCGCCACGAGAATGGCCGCTCGGTAACGAGGGACGACATCGCCGCGATTTCGGCGTGGCTTGATAATCGTGGCAAGGTCGAAAAGGAGATCGGCTTCCGCCCGGCCCGCGTACTGATGCAGGACTTCACGGGCGTGCCGGCGGTCGTGGACCTTGCGGCCATGCGTGATGGCATGAACACGCTGGGCGGCGATCCGCGCAAGATCAACCCGCTTGTCCCTGTCGATCTCGTCATCGACCACTCGGTGATCGTGGACGAGTTTGGTACCCCGCACGCCTTCGCCCGTAACGTTGAGCTGGAGTACCAGCGGAACCTGGAGCGTTACGAGTTCCTGAAGTGGGGGCAGGGCGCCTTCTCCAACTTCCGAGTGGTTCCGCCGGGCACCGGCATATGCCACCAGGTCAACCTCGAGTATCTGGCCCAAACCGTCTGGACCAATCAGGTCGGCGGCGAGACGTATGCTTACCCCGACTCACTCGTCGGCACGGATAGCCACACCACGATGGTCAACGGCCTCGCCGTACTTGGCTGGGGCGTGGGTGGCATCGAGGCCGAGGCGGCTATGCTCGGTCAGCCGCTGTCGATGCTCATTCCGGAGGTTGTTGGCTTCAAGCTCACGGGCCGACTGAGGGAAGGGGTCACTGCGACTGACCTCGTGCTCACCGTGACGCAGATGCTGCGCAAGCACGGCGTCGTCGGCCGCTTCGTCGAGTTCTTCGGGCCGGGTCTTGATCACATGTCCATCGCGGACCGTGCGACGATCGCCAACATGGCACCCGAGTATGGCGCGACGTGCGGCTTTTTCCCGATCGATCAGGCCACCTTGGACTACCTAGAGCTGACGGGCCGCGATCCTCACCGGATTGCACTCGTCGAAGCTTATGCAAAGGCCCAGGGCCTGTTCCGGACGGCGGATACGCCTGACCCAGTGTTCACGGATACGCTGGAGCTGGACCTCGGCACCGTGGAGCCTTCCATGGCCGGACCGAAGCGGCCCGAAGGGCGGATCGCGCTCGATAAGGTGGCAAGCGGCTTTGCGACCGCACTCGAGACCGAGTACCGCAAGACCGGCGGCTCCGGCGCGCGCCATCAAGTGCCTGGCAAAGACTTCGATCTGGGCCACGGGGACGTCGTTATCGCAGCCATCACGAGCTGCACCAACACTTCGAACCCGAGTGTGCTCATCGGCGCGGGACTGCTTGCCCGCAATGCCGTTGAGAAGGGCCTTTCGTCCAAGCCGTGGGTGAAGACGTCGCTGGCGCCCGGGTCGCAGGTTGTGGCGGCCTACCTCGAGAAGTCCGGCCTGCAGCCTTATCTCGATCAGCTCGGCTTCAATGTGGTCGGCTTTGGGTGCACCACGTGCATCGGTAACTCGGGACCGCTGGCGCCAGAGATCTCTCAGACGATCAACGAGAACGGCATCGTTGCGGCAGCCGTGTTGTCGGGTAACCGCAACTTCGAGGGCCGCGTCAGCCCCGACGTGCAGGCGAACTATCTCGCCTCGCCGCCATTAGTCGTGGCCTATGCACTCGCCGGATCGGTCTCCAAGGATCTGACGAAGGAGCCACTCGGTATCGGCAAGGACGGCAATCCCGTCTACCTCCGCGACATCTGGCCTTCGAATCAGGAAATCCAGAAGTACATCGCGGAAAACATTTCGCGGGAGCTGTTCAAGCAGCGCTACGCTGATGTGTTCAAGGGCGATGAGCACTGGCAGAAGATCAAGGCCAATCCGGGCTTGACCTATTCGTGGAACAGCGGCTCGACATACGTGCAAAACCCGCCCTATTTCCAGGGCATCACAAAGGAGCCGCAGCCCATCGCGGACATCTCAGGCGCCCGTATCTTGGCGCTGCTCGGCGACAAGATCACCACCGACCACATCTCCCCAGCCGGCTCCATCAAAAAGGACAGCCCGGCGGGGCGGTACCTACTCGAACGGCAAGTGCGGCCGGAGGACTTCAACCAATACGGTACACGTCGCGGCAACCATGAGGTGATGATGCGGGGCACCTTCGCCAACATCCGCATCAAGAATCACATGGTGAGGGACGAGAACGGGAACGTTCGCGAGGGCGGCTATACCGTCCACTATCCCTCCGGCGAGACGATGTTCATCTACGACGCCGCCATGCGCTACCGGGACGAGGGCGTGCCACTCGTCGTGTTCGCGGGGATCGAGTACGGCAACGGCTCATCTCGCGACTGGGCCGCAAAGGGCACCAGGCTGCTCGGTGTTAAAGCGGTGATCGCGCAGTCGTTCGAGCGCATCCACCGCTCGAACCTGGTCGGTATGGGCGTGCTGCCTCTGGTCTTCGCACAAGAAGGTCAAAATTGGCAGTCTCTCGGCCTGAAGGGCGACGAAACAGTCGCTATTCATGGTCTGTCCGATCTGAAGCCGCGGGCGAAGCTCACAGCCGAGGTGAAAACGTCGGATGGCCGCGTACTCGAGGTGCCGCTGCTGTGCCGGATCGATACTCTGGACGAGCTGGAGTACTACCGGCACGGAGGCATCTTGCATTACGTGCTGCGCAACCTGGCAGCAGCGTGAGAAGAAAAAGGGCCGGCAGTGCAGCCGGCCCTTTTTTCCACCAGCGCGTGAAGAAACACGCGTAACTCACCCATTCGTGACTGGCAATCGAGGTCACAGGAGTTGATAAGTTCCGCTCGGAATAACCGACAAGGATCGACATGAATCGCTGGTTGGCCGCGCTTCTGTGTTTGATAGCGCCCAGTCTCGTAGCCGGTTCTACCCCGACCGCATCGGCCCAAGATTATCGCGCCGTATCCACTCTCGAGCTCTTTACCAGCCAGGGCTGCTCGTCTTGCCCAACAGCAGACGCTCTTCTGCGCAGCTATGCGGAACGGCCGGACATCGTGGCACTGTCGCTCCCGGTCGACTACTGGGATTACCTCGGCTGGAAGGACACCCTCGCCAGCCCAAAGTTCACAAGCCGGCAACGAGCGTATGCAGACGCCCGGGGCGATGGCCGGATCTATACGCCGCAGGTCGTCGTGAACGGTATGACGCACGTCGTCGGCAGCAAAAAGGACGAGATTGATCGCGCGCTGGCCGAGACGGCCGCAAAGCTCGCGAAGGATCGGGTCAGCTTAGCAGCGCAAAGCGACGGGAAGACAATCACGATAGAAGCCGGCGCCGCTCCTGCCGACAGCCGAACGAACGGGGGGACCATTTGGCTGGCCGTCGTGCAACCGAGTGTGGAGGTGGAGATCAGACGCGGCGAAAATCACGGGAAGAAAGTGACTTACGTCAACGTGGTCAGAGAGCTTACGCCGGTCGGCATGTGGTCGAACAAACCAACAAGGATCGAGCTGCAAGCATCTGCTGTTATGAATTCCGAAAGCCAGCGGTGCGCTGTACTCGTTCAGCAGGGCACCGTTGGCCCAATTGTTGCCGCAGCCTGGGTCATCGGACCGACGCATTGACTGCGGGTAGAGCCCGCCACTGCAAGACCCAACTCCGCCCTCTGGTGCCATACTATCCCGGCCTGACGAGCATCCAGATCAGGCCGAATCCCGCGAAAGCAAACGCAACTCCGACGGGAACAACGACGATCTGCAGGACGGCTTCATGCCGTTTCATGGTTCCAGTGTAGATGGACACGACGCGGTCTCGGGTGTGTGGCGGCCGCGGTTTCCAGCGATTGTCATGCCGAGAACGCAGGCGTGCCATGAGCGCGGGGACGCCGAAGAATACTGCCGTGTACGCGATAGAGATCACGACGGCAAATAAGGCTTCGCCACTCGTGAAGAATGTTGCCGCCGCAATAGCGAGGGCAAGCCAGATCGCGGAAATCATAATTGGAACGCCGGTAGCCAACAGACCGTCGTCATACTCGACCGGCTCCGTGTCTTGCGCAGTGACGTTTTCCGCGGGTTCCGATGCAACCAGGAACTGCTGCGGCGATTCGAGTCTCTGCTGCATTGAGGACCTCCTATAAGATACATTTGAAATGCATCTTATAGGAGGTTGTCTGCGCTTATATGATGTGTCAAGACTGAATCTATTCTGATGACTGGCCAAGGCGTCGCATGCAGCTCACCAAGTTCTCCGATTTCGCGCTCCGCGTGCTGATGTACACGCATGCCGCGGGAGATCGGCTCGTCACCATCGAGGAGATGGCGCGCTCGTACCGCGTTTCGCGCGCGCACTTGATGAAGGTGGTCAATGCCCTTACACGCGCTGGCTATCTAAAGGCGGTACGTGGAAGGGCGGGTGGCTTGAGGCTTGCCAAGGCCGCTGACGAGATCCGGCTCGGTGATGTGGTTAAGACCACCGAGCCGGATTTCGCTCTCGTCGAGTGCTTCGCGACCGGTAACCAATGCGTCATCAGCGGCCGCTGCCGCCTACCAGGTGTCATGAAGGAGGCGCTGAACGATTTCATTGCAGCGCTAAACCGCTACACGCTGGCCAGCATCGCCTTGCGGCCAGAGGATTTCGTGCACCCGGTCCGAACTGAGCAGCAACCTCCTGCGGATATCAGCGTCGCCTGAGCAACACTCTACGCCGCTGCACCCGGCACGAGCACAATCTTCCCGATATGAGCGCTGCTCTCCATGAGCCGATGCGCCTCGGCCGCTTCGGCGAGAGGAAATGTCTTGTACATCACCGGCTTCACTTTACCCGCCTCGATCAGCGGCCAAACTTTGGCTTCGAGCGCACGGGCGATTTCGCCCTTCTGCTCGACAGAACGCGGGCGCAGCGTCGAGCCTGTCCAGGTGAGGCGCTTGACCATGAGCATCATGAAGTCAGCCTCGACCTTCGATCCGCCGAGCCAGGCGATCTGCACCAGACGGCCCTCGACGGCGAGCGCGCGGATATTGCGCGCAACGTAGCTGCCGCCGACCATATCCAGGATCACGTCGACGCCCTTGCCGCTGGTCAGCTCCTTAACGACGGCCACGAAGTCCTCGGTCTTGTAATTGATTGCGCGCTCGGCACCGAGCTCCTCGCAGGCCTTCGCCTTGTCTTCACTGCCAACCGTGCAGAAGACACGCGAGCCGAATTCACGAGCCAGCTGAATGGCCGTCGTACCGATGCCGCTGGAGCCACCATGAACAAGTAGCGTCTCCCCAGGCTGGAGACGGCCTCGGTCGAACACATTCGTCCAGACGGTGAAGAAGGTCTCGGGCACCGCGCCAGCCTCAATCATGGAGAGGCCCTTTGGAACAGGCAGAACCTGCGGCTCGGGCGCGACGCAGTACTCAGCATAACCGCCACTGGTCACCAAGGCACAAACCTGATCGCCAATCTTGTACCGGGTGCAACCCGGCCCCACCGCCACGATCTCACCTGCGATCTCCAATCCCGGAACGTCGCTCGCGCCGGGCGGCGGGTTATATCCTCCGAGCCGCTGCAGCACGTCGGGCCGATTGACGCCGGCTGCAGCTACCTTAACCAGGACCTCGTTCTCGCCAGGTTGCGGCACAGACATCGTGTCCGGCTTCAACACCTCCGGCCCGCCGAACCCATCGATGCGAATGTAGGTCATGCTCTCGGGCAGGCTCATAAATCCCTCCTCCGGTTGCTGTGTCCGTGTCGGCGTGCTTAGCGCAAGGTGCGGCCGGCGTCACCGGCCGTCCAGGATAGGGTGAGATTGTCACACGCCATCAAGCAGTCTGTCAGGCTCTCCGTAAGTCTCCCGGTGGCAGCGAAGTCGATGGTTGATCGACAATGCTCGCTTGGCGTTTTCTCAATCGAAGTTTGCGTGCCAGGAGGGTTCACAGGACATGACCAAAGACGTCAAAAGCCGCTTGGAAGAAGCCATTCGCGAGGCTGATGAAAAAAGCCAGATCACCTTCCGGCAAGTGCACGCCGTCGATCCAGAGGCCGCGAGCGCCTTTGCACCCGTCGTCGAGGCAGCGCGGGAACTCGAGGAGTATATGCGCTCGGTCCAGGGGATCGAATTCACAATTGCACCCGCGAGCGTGTCCATTCGGCTGGGTGACCTGGAGCTGTGGGTAACCTACGATTTGCGCTCGAAGAAATTCGTCGGCGAGGAAAGTGCGCACTCCTGGTATGACAGCGTGCGCTATGCGGATCGCTACGAGTGGTCCAACGCCGAGGAATGCACCGACGCCCTGATCAGGTTCTGCGCCCAGTACTATCGAATGGCGCGCGCCATCAATCAGGCAGCTCCGCGGAGTTGAGGGTTATACGGATTCCGAAGCGGTTCCGCCTGGATCCCCGCTCTGCCGAATTAGTTAGCAGGAAGCGATTTCATTCCGCGCAGGCCGTTGGTGCACGCAGCCGCTGCGACCTGTCACTATGTTGCCGATCGGCTATGCTGCTTAGCGGGAAAACGCGCCATTTGGCCGCGCTTTCGTGCTGCCGAAGCTATAGCCAGCTCACTGTGCCAGATCAGGCTCGCCCGACATTCGCAAGATGATGTCGCGGCACCGATCGCGTAGCCGCGCGGCAGCACCGAAATCCGAGCCGTCCGCCCGTATGGGATCCGCGATGTGCACGGAAATCTCGCCCTGCCGGGGAAGCCACTGATCGCTACGCAAGACCATGCGGGTGCCCCGGATCGTGACGGGAGCCACCGGCATTGACGCCTTCGTCGCAACAAGGAAGGCACCGAGTCGAAACGGGAGCAGACCTGGCATACGCGAGAACGTCCCCTCAGGCATGGTCACGAGTGTTGCGCCCTCGCGAGCCGCGCTCAGTATGGTCTCCGTATCCTTCGCACCTTCCCTCGGATCGAGCCGGTGGACAAAGATGGTGCCGAGCCGCTTCAGAAATGGACCTGCGATGAGCTGATGCTCAAGCTCTTGCTTCGCAATGAACGTCAGCTCTCTATCCAGGGCTGCCGATAAAACGAGGCCGTCGAGATAGCTGGTGTGATTGGAAACGATCATGACAGCCCCGGAGGGCAGCGCCGCACCTTCGATCCGGAGCGGAATTCCTGTCAGCCGCAGCACAAGTCGGGCTGCTCCTCTGGTCACGATATGCCGCCACCGCCTTTTCGGCAGCAGCAGAACCAACGGCCACAGCACCACACCGATTGCGCCCAGCACGACCCACCAATAAGCGCCGTAGCCAAGCTCCGCTGCCTTCCGCGCTGCCCGCCGGAGCCGATGACCTCCGCTAGAGAGTGTTAATCGCAAGATTTGCAGCCACACGGCGCGACCGGGCTGGCTTAAATCGCCACTCTCGTAGAGCTCGCGCGCTGCTGTTCGACGAACCTTGCCGCTCGGCGTTTTCGGCACGGTGCGCGGGGGCACCAGAACAACGTCATCGGGCGGCAGGCCGATCACAGCGACAGCAGCCTCGGCAATCTGCCCCCTCAGCTGCCCCTTCTCGTCCTGTGTCACGGCCGACGTTTCTGCCATGACGACGAGGCGATCGGTTCCCAGGCGCTCATCTCGACTCGAGAATGCCGCCACGCCACCTTCGTGAATGCCGTCGATTTTTCCGACAGGCTCTTCGAGCTCGTGCGGATAGACGTTGCGCCCGGCGCGGATGATGACGTCCTTGACGCGACCAGTTAGGTAAAGATCACCGTTGGCGATGTACGCTAGATCACCTGTATCGAGCCACGGCCCGTCGAAAAGCTCATGCGTCTTGTCCGGATTACGAAAATGGCCCGTAGTGGCAGACGGCCCCTGGAATTCGAGCCGGCCCTGCCGCCGGTCCGGTAATTCATGGCCGAGCTCGTCGACCACCCGGATTTGATGCCCCGGAAGCGGATAGCCACACGCCACGAATTCCAGCGCATTCTCGTCATCCGGTACGGTAGGAGTTGCCCGTCCATATCGAGTTAGCTCCGATCGGTCGACACGATCGACGACCGGCTGTCGGCCTAACGGGGGAAAGGCAAGCCCGACGCAGCATTCGGCAAGCCCATAGCCCGGTGACATCGCCTCGGGCCGAAATCCGTAAAGGCGGAACCGGTCTGTGAATCGAGCGACCGTGCTGGGGCTCACTGGCTCCGACCCATTGACGGCCACCCTCAGTGAGCTGAGGTCGAGACCTACGATGTCCTCATCCCGCACGCTTTTCAGACATTGCTCATAGGCGAAATTTGGAGCCGCCGTAATCGTCGCCCGATGGCGATGAATGCTCCAGAGCCAGCGCGCCGGGTTTGCCAGGAAAACGAGCGGCGGCATCACCGCCGAAAGCGCTCCGTAATAGAGGCAGCTGAGCCAAGCCCCGATTAGGCCCATATCATGATAAAGCGGAAGCCAGCTCGCGAATACATCGCGGGAACTGGCCTGCATCGCTTTTCCCATCGCCCTGATATTTGCGAGCAGGTTGGCGTGCGTCAGCACAACTCCTTTTGGGTCACCAGTGCTCCCTGACGTATATTGGATAAGCGCCACCGTGCCGGGTGAAGCCGGAGTGTACCGCGCTAGAGCTTGCAATCGGCTTAGCTCGTCGACGGTTGCGAGGCCGCGGAGGTCCGCCACCAATCCTTGCAACAAAACGCCCATAGGACGGACCAGATCATCCGCAACCAAGAAGCTCGCTTGTGCATTCCGCAAAATCCCGCCCTGACGCCGCAAGTGCTCCTCAAGCTGGCTTCGCCGAAATGGCGGATAGATCGGAACGGGAATGGCACCCGCTATCAGCACTGCAAAAAACGCAACGAAAAAATCGCGGCCCGTCGGCAACATAATCGCGACGCGCTCGCCCGAACGGATACCGCGATCGATTAGTCCTGCGGCGCACACCCGCGCGTGATGATCAAGATCACCATATGTGATCGTCGCTTCCTCCTCGTCGCTCATCCAGAATGCAATTTGCGGCCGATCCGGATGAGCTTCCACGTGAGCAGCCAGGGCCTCCAATAGAGTACCTGCTTGCTCGGGCTCTTCGGATGTCGTCAATTCCAGTGAAACCGGCTTGAGCCGGGTGGCCGTCCTAGTCTCCGCGTGCTCTGCCCCTAAGAGTGCTTGCAAGAGATCAGCAGGAGTTTCGGCATCTCCGATCAGCTGCTCCGAAAGCTGGACGTCGAAACCGCGCTCGACCCGCTGCACCACCTCGGCCCTACCAAGGCTATCCAGTCCCAGATCTCGGTCGAGATCACTATCTAGCGTGACTTCACGCACCAACCGCTTGCGAGGCTGCAATTCAATCGCAACATCTCGGACGATCGTCAGCAGGCGAGCCACTATTTCCTCGGAGTCCAACGGCCCGCGCTCCTTCCTGTCGCCTCTGATCCCCGATCCTCGCTCGGCCATAAGCAAGCTCTCGCAGCCGCAAAATTAACCTAGTCAATGGCCCGTCGAATAACAGGACAGCTTGGCGGTGTATGAGCGCTGTATCGGCACCTGCGGAGTGTTCGCCATGACCATGTTGAAAGTCATCGAGGTCCTCGCCGAATCCGAAAGCAGCTGGGAAGATGTCGCGCAGCAGGCTGTCACCAATGCTTCGAAAACGCTCCGGAACATCAAATCGATTTATCTGAAAAATATCGAAGCGACCGTCGATAACGGCAAAATCACCAAGTACCGAATAAACGCGAAGATCTCATTCGTCCTCGAGTAAGCGTGCTGCGCCCGCACGTCAGTGTCGCGCGGCGCAGCTCCTCGCGGGACCAGACTGAAGTGACGAGTGCACCCGGCGCCAATTCTCTTGCATTTCGATAACGCTCGACGCCGCGGATGGTCTCTAGATTGAGTGATGTCAGCTATGATGGGTAACGCCAAGCTTGGAAGGCCGGTGCCTGTAGCGGCGGTCGCCAAGCACCGGCACGCCACACCAAGGTTCTAGGCAAACGACCTGCGGGCGTTTCCCGGCCCAAGGTGTATCGAAATCAGCCCCGCACCGCCGCCAAAGTCGAGCTGATCGCGTCGGCCAAGCTCTTGCGTTCAGCAGGTGAGAGGAATTCGCCGATCGAAACACTTCGACCGCTTTCGGTCAGCATCAACCGGTTCGCCACGTCCCAATCATCTCTCAAAACGAGGCGAACCCAGTGAGTGGAGAATTCTGTCGTTCTGCGCCGCCCTTTGGGATCGACTCGTTCGACGCGGACGAGCCTGGGCCCAATCTCGACCCGTTCAGCAATCAGGGCGGCTCTCATGTTACTCAAGAATGCCGCCAACACTGCCGCGAACGTCAGCAGGCATCCAAGAACGATCGGCCAAAACGCTTGCGGTGGGCTGCGCAGCGCGACGAGCACCAAGCCCAAGGCGATGATGCCGAGCAAGAGTTTCAGGCCGCCCGCCCCTAATGAGCGGTGCGGCCAGATGGTGAAGCAGTGCAGGGGTGCCTCGAGGTTGTCTGTCTCCTGCACCGCAGCCCTCAATGCTTGTCGCCCCTGATCCGCGGCAGCGTTTCGAAGCAGTGGAAGGGTGGTGGCGATGACAGAGTCCACTCGAGCGTCGTGGCGCCTTCGCCCCATGGATTCCCCTCCGCCTGACGCTTTTTCGCAAAAGCCATGGCGATGCCGACGAAGAAGACCAGGACACCCATGGCTGATATGTAGGAGCCGATAGACGAAAGCTGGTTCCATGTGGCGAAGGCGTCTGGATAATCCGCGTAGCGCCGCGGCATGCCCGAAAGGCCCAGGAAATGCTGCGGGAAAAATGTCAGGTTGACGCCGATGAACGTCAGCCAGAAATGCAGCTTGCCCATGAACTCCGAATACATGTAGCCGCTCATTTTCGGGAACCAGTAATACCAGCCCGCGAATAGTGTGAAGAGCGCGCCGAGCGACATCGTGTAGTGGAAGTGTGCCACCACGTAGTAGGTGTCGTGGAGAGCGCGGTCCACGCCGGCATTGGCCAGCATGACGCCGGTAACGCCGCCGATGGTGAACAGGAAAGTAAAGCCGAGCGCGAACAGCATCGGCACCGTAAAGCGGATCGAGCCGCCCCACATGGTTGCGATCCAGGAGAAGATCTTAACCCCGGTCGGCACCGCGATTACCATAGTCGCGAACACGAAGTAGGCCTGCGTGTCGACCGAGATGCCCGCCGTGTACATATGGTGGGCCCAAACGATGAAGCCGACGAGGCCGATAGCCACCATGGCATAGGCCATGCCGAGATAACCGAAGATCGGCTTCCGCGAGAAAGTCGCGATGACGTGGCTCACGACGCCGAAGCCCGGCAGGATAATGATGTAGACCTCCGGGTGCCCGAAAAACCAGAACAGATGCTGATAGAGCAGCGGATCACCACCACCAGCCGCCGTAAAGAACGTCGTCCCGAAATTGCGGTCAGTCAGCAGCATCGTAATGGCGCCTGCCAGCACCGGCAAAGAGAGCAGCAGCAAGAATGCCGTCACCAAGATCGACCAGCAGAACAGCGGCATCTTGTGCAATGTCATGCCAGGCGCCCGCATATTGAAAATCGTGGTGACGAAGTTGATCGAACTCAGGATCGACGAAGCGCCAGCGAGGTGAAGGGAGAGGATCGCGAAGTCGACCGCGGGACCCGGGTGCCCCGAGGTCGCAAGCGGCGCGTAAGCAGTCCAGCCGATTCCGGGGCCGCACCCCGAAAGATCCCGCGTCGCAGAGTCCAGGCTGATGACGCACGGGCCCGAGCCCTCGACAAACAGGGAAATGATGAGCAGTGAAAAGGCTGCGGGCAGGAGCCAAAACGAAATGTTGTTCATGCGCGGGAAAGCCATGTCGGGTGCACCGATCATGAGCGGCACGAACCAGTTCCCAAACCCGCCGAACAGGGAAGGCATGATCATGAAGAAGACCATGATCAGGCCATGCCCAGTCGTGAACACGTTGAACATGTGGGGGTTGGCGAAGTACTGAAGCCCCGGCTCCTGCAGCTCCAGCCGGATTCCGATGGACAACAGCCCACCCACGATTCCGCCGATCATGGAGAAGATCAGGTACAGCGTACCGATGTCCTTGTGGTTCGTGGAAAGAAGCCAGCGTCGCCAGCCGTGCGGATGATCTGAACTATGGATGGCTGCAGCCGTCGCCATCTCGGCACCTCTCGTCGCAGTTTCGTTGGGCTCCAGTTCGGGAGCCAGCGGCCAACAGTGCGACAGGAGAGTCGTTTTCGCTTGATCTAGATCAGATCTTCTTGCGGCGAAATATGCTGCACTCGCGCCCGCATGTCGGGTGCGCTGGATGCCTCGCAACGCTTGTTGGAAATGCCCTATTCGCGACGTGGCGCTCTGCCGGGCGCTACCGGAGTCGGCGCTGGTTCAGCTTAGCCGAATGACATGGCATCGCTCCGTGCGCGCCGGCGGTCGGATCTTCGGTCCCGGTGAGGAGCCGCTCCTCGTCGCCAACATCGTATCCGGTGTCGTGCGGCTTTCGCGATCGCTGGGCGACGGTCGAACGCAGATCGTGGGCCTTCAATTCGCTCCCGAGTTCATAGGCCGTCCCTTTGCCGAGAACGGAAATATCCTCGCGGAGGCGGCAACAGATGTGGAGCTCTGCTGCTTCTCGAAGCCGCAATTCGAGGCGCTTCTGCAGGCGCATAATGGTCTGCACGAGCTTCTGACACAGCGCATGATTCACGATCTCGATCAAGCCCGTGAATGGATGTTGCTCCTCGGCCGCAAGACCGCGTTGGAACGGGTCGCGACCCTCTTGCTGCTCTGCGCGGAGCGCATGGGTGTGCAGAGCGATTCGGGAAAATCAGACGAGAACTGCTTGAGCTTCCAGTTGCCACTATCGCGGACGGAAATGGCTGAGTTTCTCGGTCTGACTCTGGAAACGGTCAGCCGAATGCTTCGCAGGCTGGCGGAGGCCGGCATCATCATTATTGAGCGCGGCCGGGGCGTCACGATCTGCGATGGCGTCAAATTGCGTATGATGGCGGAAATGACATTGTGACGAGTATACCGTTCCGCTTGCCAAAATTCACGAGCGTCGCTGATTTCCGCTGGTTAGAAGTTAGAAAGAAGCCGTCAGTTCCGCCAGCATCGCAATCAGAAGCGATTGACAGGCAGTTTCAGATAGTGGTGGCCATCATTCTCTGGTGGTGGAAGCCTGCCGCCGCGGAGGTTGACCTGTAGCGCCGCGAGCATTCGGTCCGGAAGAGCAAGGGTGGCATCCCGCTTGTTCCGCCGATCGATCCAATCTTCGCGGCGGGTGCCGTCCTTGACGTGAACGTTCCACGCCTTTTGCTCAGCCACCGTGGCTTCCCACTTCGGCTCATTGCGCTCCGCCGTGCCATAGTCGTGGCCAACGAAGAGGCGCGTTTCAGGTGGCAGGGAGAGGATCTTCTCGATCGAATCCCAAAGAACCCCAGCGTCGCCCCCTGGGAAATCAGCGCGCGAGGTGCCGGCGTCGGGATACATAAGTGTGTCGTGCACGAATGCTGCGTCACCGACTACGAAGGTGATCGAGGCCAGCGTATGCCCCGGTGAAAGCATCACTCGCGCCTCGAGGTTTCCAATATTGAAGGTCTCGCCATCCTTGAACAGGCGGTCGAAATCGCGTTCCGGATCGAAGGCATCCGGAAGGTTGTAGATTTCGCTCCAGAGTTTGGCGATCTCCTTCACCTTCTCCCCGATTGCGTTCGGGGCACCGGTCCTCTCCTTGAGCTGTGCAGAGGCCATAAAGTGATCGGCGTGCGGATGGGTGTCGAGAACCCATTCGACGGAAAGGCCCTCCTTCTTTACGAGATCAAGAACCTGCTCCATCGAGCCAGTATCGGTCTTGTAGTTTTTTGGGTTAAAGTTCCAGACTACGTCGATCAAAGCCGCCTTCTTGGTCGCCGGATCGGCGCAAACGTACTGGATGGAGCCGGTATCGGGTTCATAAACGCCCCATACGTCGGGGCTACCGGGCCCTCGTGATGGCGAATGACGGACGACGCGGTCTTTGAGGGTGTTGGTCATTCCAAGTTTCCTTCGATTTGTATCGAGCGGTCCTCTAGCTCGCACGAGCCATACTAGACCCGCAACAGCGCCGCTTTGACTGCAGGCCGGAAGAGATAGAGCCGCCGGATCACCCGTTGTTTCGCGGGATATATTAGATATCGCTAATTTAGTCAATACTAATGGAAGAAGCGGATCAGCCCCGAATTTCTACGACCGAGAGTCGGATTAGCCGTCAAACGAGTTTGACCGGAGCGCCTAGACCAGAGGGCGCGGATGACAAGCGCTTGATGCCGGAAGCAAGTTCTAGGACTTGGTCAAAGCTGAGTGAGGGGAGGACGCCAGAAGGTGGCAGTAGCTCATGATCCGAAGGGCTAGCCTGAAACCGCCAATGAAGAAAACTTCGAGGCCGGCAGATCAGAGTTAGTTGGCTGGGGGACTAGGATTCGAACCTAGACTAACGGAGTCAGAGTCCGCTGTTCTACCATTAAACTATCCCCCAGTCCGGGGCTGGCCTTGGCAGGTCGCCAGGAGCCGAGGAGATGGCCGTATAACAGCTTACCATCCGAACTGCAAGGCGGGCGCAGCCGACAAGCAACCCTGCGCCCTCTTTCCAATCCTTCGGAGTCGACATGGTCCAAACCCGTTCCGATTCCAAGGTACGAACTGTCGCATCCTCGCACTTGCCAATGAGGCATGTGCGTCGACTGAACGAAGGCCGCCGGCGAGATGGTTTGTCAGGTTTAGGATCCGCTCCGGGCAGCAGAAAATCGATCCACGTGAAACGTACTAGTTTCGTCCGTTTCGGACCGACGGCTGGTGGCTACTTGCCTGGTGACCCGATTGATCCGTTTTGATTAGGGCCTGTCATCGATCCGATCCAGGGTGAACTCCAACTGAGATCGTGTCGCTGGCTCCGCGTCGCCAGTCATCCAGAGTGGAGCGCGGGCGCGGAACTCGGCAATGTTCTGCTGCACGACCTGATGCAGCGATCCTGTGCGCGCGAACACGGCGCGCTGGCGCATCGAACTGTTGCCTTCGGCCAAGATCTGTCGAAGGGTGGCGATGTAGGACTCATATCCAAGCGCCGCCACATTACCGGCGATTCGCTCGCACCAATCGAGGACGTCGTCACGCAGTGGCTTTACGCTGCCATCAAGGTTGGTGACGAGCTTGGCATCAAGCCCAAAGCGCATAGCTCGCCACTTATTCTCGCGCGCCAGCCATCGCGGAGGTGGCGGCACCTTTTCCAACCAGCTCGCGTGGTCGCGGAACCAATGCGCCAGTGCGTGGACAAAGGCCACCACGGCCAGAGTCTCGGACAGGCTCGCCAAGCCATCGCAGATCCGTATCTCCAGAGTACCCAGAGCCGGACTTGGCCGCAGGTCCCACCAGAGATCCTTCAGAGACTGGATTGCGTTGCAAGCCTTAAGCGTGCTGCACAGCTGCCCGAATTCCCGCCAGGAATGCACGACGTAGGGCTGCCCTGCCGTCGGCAGCGCTTCGTATGTGGTGGGACGGCACGAAGCGAGCCCGGTGTCCTCACCTTGCCAAAACGGCGAGCTGGCCGACAGTGCGAGCAAGTGAGGCAGAAAGTGCAGAAAGAAATTGTTGAACCGGATGCACTCATCGCCGCTGCTCATCCCGAGGTGCACGTGCATGCCATAAACGGTCATGCGCCGGGTCAACCATTGATTCCGGTCGATGAGCTCGTTGTACCGCGGTGTCGGCGTGATGATGCAGTCACTGTAGCGCGCAAATGGATGGCAGCCTGTGGCCGCGAAGGAAATCCCGAGTCTCTCACCGATATCGTCGAGCCGGTCGATGACCTCCACCAGATCGCGCCCGATCTCATGAACATTGGAACATTTGCGGGAATTGATCTCGACTGTGCTGAGGTAGAACTCCTTCGTAACGCTTCTTAGGTCCCCAGCGCAGGCCAGCACGTCCTCGACGCGCGGCGTGAGATTGAGCGACTCAGAGTCGATGAGCTGGAGTTCAATCTCCACTCCGAGGGTGAGCTGCCCACTGGACTTGAAGGTGATCAGGTCCTCGCAACCCGCGGTCGGACGCAGCGAAAGATGCTCGAGTATGCTTTCCAGCGGTGCCGTGCGCCGAGAATCCACCATGCGTGACGGTGCTCCAGGTCGACCGTTCCAAGGCGCGTGCGCCAGCTCGCGCGAGCGGACTTCATTTAAGATGTATACACGAGGCTATGCCTCGGGAAACTGCCTAACGAATGTGCGGCGACCGCTCAAGAAGCATCACTGGAGCTTGGCCGGGTCGATTACGACTCGAAATTCGGCGCGCTCTCGCGAAGTCATGAACTGGTTGGACAGTATAAATCAGAGTTCCGCCAATCCAAGTCGAGATGATCAGGATCTTGCCAAACAGCAAATAGCCTGAGCAAACCATCCACAGCAGCCGCACCAGTTGGCACCGTCATAAAGCTCGTATCAGCATAAGCCTCGCGTTTTGCTGCGCTGCGAGGATGCCCTTCCTGACTCGGTTGCCCGAGCAATTGAGAATGGGCAGACGCGTCGAGACCGCGACGTATCAGGGGGTGACGCTGATCGCGCGAGCTCCGCGTTACTGACAGGAGTATCGCGACAGGCATATCCGCAAACTCGTGCAAAGATGCCGCACGCTTTCTTCACTATCGGCCACTCGAACCGCAGTGTCGATGAATTCGTCGAGCTGCTCAAAGAAGCAGAGATCGATCTTGTCGTGGATGTCCGCACCGTCACCCGATCGCGGAGCAATCCGCAGTTCAATGCGGAGCCACTGCGGGCTGCATTGGAGAAAAATCAAATCGCCTATGTGCATCTTCCAGCGCTCGGTGGGTTGCGAGGGAAGAGCCGGGTCATCTCCCGTTCACTGAACGCGTTCTGGCAAAACGAGAGCTTCCGAAACTATGCGGATTACGCAACAACGCCTGAGTTTCGACAGGGTCTGGAAGAGTTGATGAGCCTTGGGAAACGGCACCGAGTCGCCATTATGTGTGCCGAGGCGGTGTGGTGGCGATGTCACCGCGGCATCATTGCCGATTATCTCCTCGACGCGGGCCGGCAGGTATTTCACATCATGGGACATGGATCGATCAAACCAGCTCAGATGACTCCCGCGGCGCGCCCGGGCCCTCATGGCACGCTGACGTATCCGGTGCCATAACTGGCGGCGAAGCACACGATACACCTCGGAAGTGCACCCACACGAAAACGCCCCGGCAAGTCTCCTTGCCGGGGCGTTTCGTTAAATCTGTGAAGAGGGGATCTCGACTCTATCTTCCTCACCCCTTTGTAGACCTGGCAACGACCTACTCTCCCACGTCTTAAGACGAAGTACCATCGGCGCTGGGGCGTTTCACGGCCGAGTTCGGAATGGGATCGGGTGCAGCCACCCCGCTATAGTCACCAGGTCGACGAAAGGGTGAAGAAGATGACTTCTGGATTCTAAGCATTCCCACGCCCGTCCTGGCGCGCAATAAGTGAGCGCGCGATCCCCTATGGGGACCACCGTCGCATCCACTGATGCGTCGGCCAGGATGAGCATTGCTTAATGAGAGCGATTCAAGCCGATCGAGCTATTAGTACCGGTAAGCTACGTGCATTGCTGCACTTCCACACCCGGCCTATCAACGTGGTGGTCTTCCACGGCTCTCAAGGGAGTACTCGTTTTGAGGTGGGTTTCCCGCTTAGATGCCTTCAGCGGTTATCCCGTCCGCACATAGCTACCCTGCTGTGCCGCTGGCGCGACAACAGGTCCACCAGAGGTGCGTCCATCCCGGTCCTCTCGTACTAGGGACAGATCCTCTCAATACTCCGACACCCACGGCAGATAGGGACCGAACTGTCTCACGACGTTCTGAACCCAGCTCACGTACCTCTTTAAATGGCGAACAGCCATACCCTTGGGACCTGCTCCAGCCCCAGGATGAGATGAGCCGACATCGAGGTGCCAAACGACTCCGTCGATATGGACTCTTGGGAGTCATCAGCCTGTTATCCCCGGCGTACCTTTTATCCGTTGAGCGATGGCCCTTCCACACAGAACCACCGGATCACTATGGCCGACTTTCGTCTCTGCTCGACTCGTCAGTCTCGCAGTCAGGCGGG